>AUXO018284222.1_pt1 | contig 37333 bp, 54 predicted proteins | sample 768731 | NCBI WGS metagenome assembly AUXO01 (sample SAMN02715735, study PRJNA202380) | gut metagenome | biome: sheep rumen | host: Ovis aries | place: New Zealand: Palmerston North | reverse complement strand
GCGGGGCACGGCAAGGCTGGCATGGTTATTTTTTTAGGAGGTTTAGGTATGGAAAAAATTTTTTGGAAAAACGGTGTGCAATACAAAGTTGAAGCTATAGTTGCCGCCGAAACTATCAGAAATTTGCAAAACAAGCTCGGCAAGGACACTATCACCGCCAAAGATTTACTTGACGCTTCTCGCGATGAGAACGCGCCGCTTCATTCGTGCTTTGAGTGGGACGACGGCATTGCCGCTGAAAAATATCGTGAGTGGCAAGCTCGGCACATTATCAACAGTATTGTTATTCAAAATGTCTCCGATGATACTTCCCTGCCGCCTACCCGCCTTTTCGTCAATGTTGTCAAATCCGGCTCTCCTAAAGTTAAAGGACAATACGCCTCTATCACCGTTGCTTTTGCTAACGAGACTTATCACAAGCAAGTTTTGGCAAATGCTTTGATTGAACTGCAAAACTTTCGACGCAAATATCAAGTCTATTCTGAACTGTCGGGCGTTTTCTCCGCTATTGATTCTTTCAGCGATTCTCTCAATTCTAAAGATTAGGAGTTGATTTTATGAACAAAGTTTTTCTTATCGGGCGTCTCACTCGCGACTGTGAGACTAAGTATTCCCAGAGTGGTAAGGCGTGGGTTAGCACAGCTATTGCCGTTGACCGCCGCACCAAAGATGAGACTGCTGACTTTTTTAATCTAGTTGCGTGGGAGAAAACCGCTGAAATTATGGGTAAGTATCTCAAAAAGGGAAATAAAATCCTTGTCGACGGGCACTTGCAATTCAATCAATACGAGGACAAGGACGGCAATAAAAAAAGCTCCGTCAACGTCATTGTAGAGAACTTTGAATTTCTCGACAACAAGGACAAGAGCAAATCTAAAGGCAAATCCGACACCGACCCAAACAATCCCGGCTTTGACCCTAACGATATGCCTTTTTAAGACGATTTGAGCAAAGCTACACTCAAAATAAGTGGTTTTGAGTAGCGTCTGGCTTTAGTCTAAAAAGTTCTGATTCTTTCGTAGGCTCATTGGACGTAGCCTCATCGCCGCTAAATCTATAAATCAGTGGCTTGGCTTGATAAGTATTTCCCCAACCGATTTTGAGCCCTTCTTTGTAGGCATGATTGATAATTTCGATAATCTTATCCATGTTAGAGAAAGGAAGCCAAATAGCACTTTTGGGTTTCCATTCATCGTTGTTCTTTGAACGTTGCATACGGCAAATCGCGATATAATCTTGTTGAAGGGCGTTGCGAACTAGCGATACGGATATTGCTTTTGTCTCATTCAATTCTACGGTACCCATTAGAATATCAGCAACAACTGTTATCGGCGAAGGTTTTTCTGGAGTTGCGCGTTTTGTATTCGCCTTTTCACTTTCTCGTTTCATCGCCATAACTCACGCTCCCTTCAAAATAGCTGGGTTATCAGTCCTGCCTAAAAGATAATCTGTCGACACGTTAAAGAAGTCGGCTAGCGCGACGATGATAGACGCTGACGGCTCCCGCTCCCCGTTTTCATAACGTCGATATGTCCGGAGTGGAATACCTGCACCTTCCGCGACTTGTTTTTGCATAAGTTTTCGAGAATTTTTCAACTCACTTAGACGAGAAACCAATTCAATCATTATTATTCCTCCTCTCAAAAATTTTCAGCACCTCTTGGCAAGCCCGTTTAGCCCTTCTATAATACGCTCGAAAGGTCTAAATAGGACACTATCAATTCTAAAGGAATGAGGTGAAGAAATGGGTAACAAGATAAAAGCCGCAAGACAATCGTTAGGCTTAACGCAACTGCAATTCGCGAATAAAGCCAAAATACCGCTTAGAACCTACAAAAGGTATGAGGCGGACGAAACAAGCAATGAGCGTCGCATTCCGGACGCTGTGACCGCAATCAGAATAGCACAAACTCTCAACACGACGGTTGAAAAGTTATGGGCTGATAACCCGTACGTCAAGTAAATTGGAAGAATTTTTAGGAGGAACCCAAAATGGCAAACATTGAAAACACAATCGCGAAGTTCGAGGCTGACAAACAAGCTGACTTCCTCAACGACAAAATCAACCGCGAAGTCAAACCTTGCGACGATAACGACGAAGTTTGGGAACTTATTCCGGACGTTAGCGAACTCAACGACGTTGAAGACGCGCCGACTGATGAGGCTTTGGATTTTGATATTGAGGAATGGAAAGCCGCATTTGCTGATTATCGCGCTAAGAAAAAGCGTATGCAGAAGGAAATTAACCAGTTGAAGATTAGAATTGCCGCGCTCCCTCTTCCCACCAATATCAAGGACAGTCTTAAGCGTGCAATGCAAATCGCGCTTGAAAAGCACCGTTATTACAACAGCTTGCGCTTACAGAAGGAAGCCAACGCCGAACGTGAATGCTACCTTATTTGCAAAAAGGCTCTTAAGGTGGTGGCGTAAATGATTATTCAGTTTTGGTACGAGGCGGACATTAGTTGGCTGTCATCATCAGAACGTGCCCGACTGAAAAAAGAACTGGAAGCCTGTACTTCAAAAGAGAACTTCGAGTACTTTGACTTCACTTCCAAATTACTCTCTATCGGCGGCAGATACGACGACCAAGACGGATATGCAAGCGACGCTGACGACATCGAGCAAGTACTTAACTCTTATGATGTTGACTGGCAAGGTAAACAAGAAGAGTTTGAAACCGAACCAGATTGGGATTCGTTGACAGGCGGTTACGACACTCTCTGATTTGAGGCAGTTAAGACAAAAATATCACCGTGATACAACCCGTGCACAGGACTATATCATGGTGACTATCCGCACATCATAACCGTTGCGGATTAACTGAACGCCCCAGCAGATAATCTGCCGACATATTGAAATAATCCGCAAAAAGTGAAAGCTTTGATACCGGCATATCGACTTCATCACGCTCGTAACGTTGATAGTTGCGCGGCGTAACTCTCAAAACCTCTGCCATTGTCTTCGCCATAACATTATTCCTCTTCCGCAAATTACGCAAACGACTACCTAAAGTCTCCATAAAAATTCCTCCTTCAAAATCTACTTTAATCTATTGACAAGTCAAATTTGTCTAACTATACTAGCAGGGTGATTAGACAAAAAAGTCTTTGAAGTAATCCCCTGTCAAACATTATACAATAAAAAAAAAAAAGAACAAGGTTAAATTCAGATTTTCGAGCAAGGACGCGACGAAAGTTTGACTTTAGCCTTGAGAATCAAGGTATACCACAATAAGGAGGGTAGAAGTATTCTTTGAAAATTGAATATCGAAAGGTAGGGAATGTGTATGGAGTTGTATGTTAAATCCCTGACCGCCGTCTACGAGTTGCTCGTGAAAGAGCGTCTCCCCTTGTCCGCGCAATTACTCATCCAGCTTTTACTTCACTTAGATTATTGCTTCGGGCGTGGCGGAGAGTTTCGAGTAACTGACAGAGAGCTAGGCTTGCGGTCAGGGTTGGCAAAACAATCTATTACGGACGCTAAACGAATCCTCAAGAATCGCGGCTTTATCGACTTTAAAACAGACAAAGAAAAACCGCAAAAAGGCACAATTTACAAAATTTTGATAGGGCGTGAATCTGAAGAGGAAGTAGGACAATCGAAGGGGCAATTTGCAAGTGAAAAGCCTTTGTTAAATTCGCCCGCGAGCGGAGCGAGGGCAACGGTGGAAAAAGAAAGTTCCCCCCACACCCCCTTCAAAGAAAAAAATCTATCTATCTATCCATCTATCCCGCAGGCGGGAGGGCGAGACGTGTCTTCTTTTGAAGAGCAACTGGAACGCCTGCTGGAATTTTGGGAAAAAGAACTTTTAGGAGGAAGATTAACTGTGGAACATCAAGCAAAGTTATTCTTTCACCTAAAAGAAAAAGGATTATCGTGGGTGAAAGAAGTTATGAAAGAAGCCGCAAATAGCAACTCAAACCCTAGAGGATTACAACCAAAATTCTTCTTCGCTTGTTTAACCAAAAAACTTGAAAACGAGAAAAACACTAAAAGTAACTCTAAACCTAAAGATAACATCAAAGAAAATTGCGCCATTGAAAGTAATTCTCAAATAGGAACTTCTCTGACAACCGGGACTTGGAAAGGAAATTGGAAAAATGGAAATTCTGGAAGGGAAGGAAACAACGAGCTCAAGCCGCCAGTACGAAGCGGCAACGAGGAATGGACGAAGTATTAAGGCAGAGTGCGCTGGTTGCATGGGCTTGCCGTGTTCAAAGGCGATAGCAGAGGGCGACTGCGTGTGGCACAAAGCCGCGCTTGCGCAAAAAGTAAAGGCGGCGTCAGTGCCCAAAAAGTTCATCGGCAAGACTTTCGCCGAATACGAAAAAACGCCCGACAATCGCGAGGCGTTGCAGATAGCGAACTGGTATTTAGCCGAAAAGCCAAATTGTAGCTTGTACTTTTACGGGGCAGTCGGCACTGGCAAAACGTTCTTGGCGTCACTCATCGCGCAAAGACTTATCGAAAGTGGCAAGCGCGTGATATTCGGCGACGTGCCTAGTTTGCTCCAAAGAATCAAGGCGACGTTTGACGGCGCGGGCAACGCGCAAAGCGTTTTAGACAGCTATTGCAAGTGCGACCTGCTTATCCTAGACGACATCGGCGCAGGGCAGGTAACCGATTGGAACGTTGGCATTATCTACCAGATAATCAATTCGCGTTACAACGAGCAAAAGCCGATATTGGCAACGAGCAACCTTGATTTAGACGGCTTGCAAAAGCGATTGGCACGATGTGACGACCTGACGGTGCAAAGAATCACGAGCCGCCTCAATGAAATGTGCATTTTAGCCTTTTTCGGGCTTAACGACAGGAGGAAATGAAAATGTTAAAACTGATTTTGAGAGTGCCAACCTGCATGGACGCTGAACTATTGCTAACGACAGCGGCGGCACTGGCGATTTACAAAGCCAAAAACCACAACCATTACAAAATCAAATATGGTGATTACGGTGATTACGAGGAATACGACGAGACGTGTTGGAGCCCCGACTTCGTTTTCACTAACGAAAAGCCGTTTACTACCTATGACGGCATGACGGAGTACACGGTCGACGGTGATATTCTTGACTTATTCCTAGTGGAGCGTCTTAGCGAGTTGCAACAGCTAATTCCGTTTGAAATGTACTTTGAGAATCGCGGCAAATTGGCTGTTCCTGAAAAAGCGTAAAAAAAATAAACGTAGACCGAAGTCTCCGTGATATGCGCCAAACAACAATCGTAAGGAGTGTATCACGGAGGCGCGGTCAACGTCAAGAGGAGGAGAAAAAAATGAACGAACTGCAGATTTTTAATAACCCTGAATTTGGAGAAGTGCGAATTGTCGACAACAACGGCGAAATCTGGTTTGTCGGCAAGGACGTTGCAACCGCTCTGGGCTATACGCGGACTGCCGACGCTATCCGCGAACACGTGCCCGACAAGTTCAAAGGGGTCGCCGAAATACCGACTCCTGGCGGCAAGCAAAGAGCCGTCCTCATCAACGAGGCTGGTTTGTACAAGCTGGTTATACGTAGCAAACTTCCTAATGCCGAAAAATTTTCTGATTGGGTATGTGAGGAAGTCTTACCGAGTATTCGCAAGCAGGGTGTGTACATGACGGCAGAGGCGGCGGAAAAAGTTTTGTACAATCCCGACTTCATAATTGGTTTGGCACGACAAATCAAGGACGCGCAAGCCAAAATCGCCGAACTGGAGCCTAAAGCTGACTATTACGAAAAAGTTTTGCAAAGCCCTGAAACAATTCTGACGACGACGATAGCTAAAGCGTATGGCATGAGCGCGGTAATGTTCAATAAGATTTTGGACAGTTACGCTATCCAGTATTATCGCGGCGGCTGTTGGCACTTGCATTCCAAATATGACAGCAAGGGCTTCGTGGAATACGAGACGCGGATAATCGGGAACATAACGCGCACTTTGATGAAGTGGACGCAGAAAGGGAAAAACTTCCTGTACAACTTCTTAAAAGATAAAGGAATTTTACCACTTCGCGAGCGTGAACAGCAGGAGCCGACACTTTTTGAGGGGGTAGCGTCATGACATTTCGCGAGAAACGCCGGTTAAGCCGCCGCATTGAACGCGGACTGAATCAGCTGTATCAAGCGCACAAACGCGCCCGTGCTAAAGCAAAAAAACTTTTGGCGGCGTATGAAAAAATAATGCAATATGCGGACGAATTACAAGGACAGCGACTGCTTTTAGTGGCGGCGCAAGTGGAAATCTGGAAGGAAGGTATTGACTAATGGCACAGATGAGTTTGCAAGCATACGTAGACAACCCGACAATCACGGGGCGATTCGTTGATATTCTCGGCAAGGAAGGAGCCGAAAAATTCAAGGCGGCGTTAATCAGCATTTACAACGGTAACAAGCAGTTGCAACAATGCGACGTTCGCTCAATCGCGGGCGCGGCGGGCTTAGCGGCGACGCTGAAGTTGTCGATAACGCCGTCACTGGGTCAAGCCTATGTTATGCCGTTCAAAGGTCAAGCGACATTCGTTATCGGCGTAAAAGGTTTAATTCAACTTGCGCATCGCACTGGCAAATATGTAGCACTTCACGCTGGCAAGATTTATGAGGGGCAACTTCGCGGCTTTAATCCGATAACAGGAGAGCCGGAATTGGGCGAGAAAATCAGCGAAAACGTTGTGGGCTACGTGGCTTATATGCGGCTGAATAACGGCTTTGAAAAGACTTTGTACATGACGCTTGCCGAAATAGAAGCACACGCCGAAAAATATTCGCAAAGCTACAGCTACGATAAAAAAAACAATCGGCAAAGTTCCCCCTGGAGCACTAATTTTGATTCAATGGCAAGTAAAACCGTTTTAAAAAAATTGCTCAACACTTGGGGGATTTTATCAACGGATATGGCAAGCGCGATTCAAGCCGACCAAAGCGTAGTAGATAAAAACACGTTTGCCTACGTCGATAACGGCGGCAATATCCAGAGGCGCGAAGGACTTTACGTTCCCGAAGGAGATTTAACCGTAGACGCGGACACGGGCGAAGTTGTGGATGTGGAGGCTCAATCATGAGAAAAATTAAGTTTCGTGAGATAGGTGAGGGTAAAATCATGAATACTGAACTTGAGACGGTTGAGGTTGAGGCTAGAGAAATAACAGCTGATGAAGTCGAAGAGATTCTGCAGCAGATACACGACCTAGAATCAGAGGTATCAGAGGCGGCGAAAAAGCGCGACACGAGCATAGGATATTTTCAAAGCCGGATAGCAAAGGCGGAAAAAATTTATGAGAACGAGACAAAATTCGCCAAAGCGGAAATAGCAAGCTTAAGTTATTCGCTCGAAGTTTGGCTGAAAAACAATATGCCGAAGAAAAAGAAAAGTCTTAATTTCGCGGGCGGCAAAATCGGCTTCAAAAAGCAACCGCCGAAATATTTTATCGGCGAGAGCGAAGTCAAAGGCACCGACAAAACATTGCTTGATGTAGTGAAGAAAATCGCACCCGAATACGTGATAACCAAAACCGAAGAATATACCGACTGGAAGAATTTTAAAGGAAAACTTTCAATCGACGGCGACGCGGTTTATTACGCTGACACGGGCGAAGTAATTGCAGAAATGCGCGGACAGATAGTTCCCGACAAGTTTACGGTAGAAACAACAGCTTAAGGCACAAGGCGCGGCTTGTTCAAGCCACCAACAGTCAACGAGCCGCGCCGAACCTTTTTGAGGATAGAAAAATGAACCGATACCCTGAAGCAATAGAAATTGAAAAGAAAATTTTATCAGCGATGATGTTAAAAGAAGGAAAAGTCATTCCTGACGTTGAGCAAATCCTAAAACCCGATGATTTTTATCGCGTGGAACACCGGCTGATATATCGGGCAATGCTGAAAGTTTTCGACGAGGGCGCACCGCCTGATATATTCCTAATCGAAGAGGAATTAGAAAGGACGGGCGACCTGCCGCGAGTAAAGCACGACTATTTATTTTCGCTGATAGACTACGAATTCACGACGGCGCGGGCAGTAACATTTGCAAAAGTGATAAAAGAAAAAGCGCGTCTGCGCAAGCTGAAGGATTTAAGCGCGGAGATAGACGAGGCGGCGAGTACGGGAGAAAAGACCGCCGACGAATTGACGACACACATTGAGGACAAGTTAAGCCATGACGCCCTGCCAACAGAAATTTTTGCGAGCGCGGCAGACGTTTATCAAGAGCTTATGCTAGACCTGACCACACGAAAGAAAAAAGGCGTGAACGGCTTACCAACGGGCTTATTTAGTCTGAACCGACTGATAGGCGGCTTGCACAACACGGATTTAATAATTTTAGCGGCGCGTCCTGCAATGGGCAAAACGGCTTTGGCGATGAACATAGCGGCGGCAGTTGCCAAAAAAAGTCAAGTGTTGGTTTTCTCACTGGAAATGAGCAAGTCACAACTGATTCAGCGGCTCATAAGCACATTTAGCCACGTCGACGCGGTAAAAATTTTCCAGAACAGCTGGGCGGAAGCCGACTTTGAGAGAATGTTGTCGGCAGAAGCGGATTTTAAAAGTATGGATTTAACAATCTGTGACAGAGGCGGTTTGACTTTAAGCGAAATCCGAAGCCGCGCCCGATACCTAAAACGCAAGCAAGGCTTAGACTTCTTGATAGTTGACTATCTGCAACTGATACAAGGCGCGAATGAATATCGCGGCAACCGTGTACAGGAAGTTAGCGAAATATCACGTGGGCTAAAGGCGTTGGCGAAAGAACTTGACGTGCCGATTTTGGCACTAAGTCAATTAAGCCGACAAGTGGAAATGCGAGCGGAGAAAAAGCCGCAACTTAGTGACTTGCGCGAATCTGGCTCAATCGAACAAGACGCCGATATTGTTATGTTTTTGTATCGCGAGGAATATTACGACCCTGACGACGCGGATAACCAGAAAAAAGCAGAACTGATAATTGCTAAGAATCGCAACGGCGCAACGGGGACTGCCCTGCTTTATTTCGAGAAAAAATATCTATTATTCCGCGACTTAACTACAAATGATTTATAGGAGAAAACATCATGATTAAATTACTCAAAACCTTTTGGGACAAATGCGGCGAGGAGCGATTTTCGGCGAAGGTCATGCTGATAATCACGACGCTACTGACAGTGCACATCGTAACATCATTTCAATCGCTAGAGATAAGCGGATTGGTGATTTTGCTCAATGTGATAATGGTGATTCTGTACTTTTTTGAGGAGTGAGAACAATGAAAAGAGAAATTCAGATTTTCAACAATGAAGAATTCGGAAACGTGCGCATAATCGGTGACGCTGAAAATCCGCGTTTTTGTCTCGCCGACGTTTGCAAAATTCTTGACATCGGCAATCCTAGTCAAGTCAAAACGCGTTTGGACGCTGGGGTCATTTCAAATGAGGTCATCTCCGATAGCATGGGGCGCGAACAAACTATGACTTTCGTCAACGAGGACGGACTTTACGACGTGATACTTGATAGCCGCAAGCCAGAAGCAAAACGTTTTCGCAAATGGATAACGTCTGAAGTCTTACCGTCAATTCGCAAAACTGGATTATATGTCAATCCGCAAGCGGCAATAAGCCCTGCGTTTCTGCGCCAAATTGCAGACGCTCTGGAAGCGGCGAATATCAAAGTTAAAGTTTTGGAAACTCAACTCACGGAGACAAAGCCTCTCGTCGATTATTGCAACGTGATTCTGCAATGTGCCGAACTTGTTCCGACTACCATAATTGCAAAGGATTATGGATTCAGCGCGAAAAAGTTCAATAAGCTGTTGCATGAATTAGGCGTTCAGTTCAAACAAAGCGGAGTTTGGCTCCCATATCAACACTATGCAAATCTCGGCTGGACGCAGACAAAAACTCATAAGTACATGGGCTCCGACGAACAACTTCATTGCACAGTTCACAACTACTGGACGCAAAAAGGGCGGCTCGGTCTCTATCACTTGCTGAAGAAAAATCACCGCTTGCCACTTATCGAACGTGTAGGCTTGCCGACGGTTGAAATTGTCAATGATTAAAATTATCGCTCCGATTATGCCGGTTGCGTGGACGCGCCCGCAATTTGATTCCAAGTCCAAACGAGTTTACAACACAAAAAAGCTCACCGATTACGAGAATCAAATCGCGCTTTTTGCTAAAGCCGCCATGCGCGGGCGTCCACCCTTTACCGGCGAAATTATTTTGACCGCTAAATTTTATCGCCCGAAGCCTAAACCTCGCAAAGGCGCAAAACCTCAAGTCTCTTTCATCGGCGACGCTGACCGCTACCTTAACGCCGTTATGGACGCTCTGCAGGGCATTTGCTACGACGACGACCGTCAAGTTGTTATTGCTATCCCAATAAAAATTTTCGGCGAACCTAAAGTGATTATTGAACTGGAGGAATTTTAAATGAAGTTTATCAAGATTAACGAGGACATGTATATCAGCGTGAAAGAAATTCAAGGCTTCGTCGTTCGCGAGGTTGACGGCGCATTTTGGGTACAAGCGGGCGTCGACAGTCCTGACCCCATTAACCTTGCTCCTTTCGAGACACGTAAAGCCGCACGAGCATATCTCGCTGAACTCGTCGCCAAATTGAATGGAGATGATTGAAATGTGGCTAAGGCAATCGCTCTTCACCGCTGTCGACGAGGACGGTAACGAAGTTTTTATCGACGTTGATGACATCGGGCGACATTGGCTAATGTTTCAGCGTAAGGGTGACACTCCTAAACCTATACAACAATGTCACTACTACAACGCAACGGCGACTTTGGATTGTTTCATTAAATTGCAAAACGCCACAGAAAGAGAGTTTCATTTTATGCAAGGCACAACAGCTTGGAGATATTGATATGAAAATCATCAAAACCGTAAACGCTGGCTGGGTTAATCTTGAAAATGTCAAACGTTTTTATGTTGAACTCGACCCGCGTACTTTAAATCGCTATCTGGTAAGAGCAGATGAAGCAATTATCCATTTCGTGGTTGCCGATGATAATGACCTTCCCACTCTTGCAAAGGCGGGCGATGAGGCTCATGAATGGCTTGATAATTTTATTGCTAATCTTTTGAACAGAGATGATTGATATGACTTTGACAAAAGCAATCGACATTATGATAGCTCAAACTGAAAGAACAATGCAGATTAACGCCAATAATCGCGACTTGGCACTTGCCGACGGTGATTTGAATTATTACGACAAATGCGAGCGTTTCGGTCGCCGCCTTGCCACTCTGGAAACCAAATTGAGAGTTGCTCGCGCTGAAATTACCGACTTAGGCATTCATGGTTGCACCGCAGTATTTACCGAATTAAATGGAGATGATTGATATGAAATTTATCAAAACTCAATCGGGGGCTTTGCTCAATGCTAAATTCATCAAATCTATCTACTCAAAACAACACGGCTTGCGCGGCGCAATTATCGCCGAAATCGAGAACTCCGAACATAACGACGGCTATATTTTGGCAGAATTCTTCAACCATAATCCCGACATCGTCGAACAACAAATCGCTGATTCGATTGATAACCTGCTTAAAGAACTGAACGGGGAGGATTTCCAATGAAAGAAAATATTTCACTGAAAGACAAACTTACCGCCATTCTTAATCTACCTTCGATTTTTCTGGCGACCGTCGAAGCTTGCGTTGATATTCTCGTTGAACATGGCTTTTGCTCTCGTCAGGACTTTGACGACCGCGTTGCTCAAAAAGTCATTAAGGATATAGGGCAGGAGCAATGGGACTTAACTTATAACGTCCTGAAGAAATCTAAAGGAGACTGATTAACTTGAAACTTATCCGCGTTTTCCCCGAAACTCCCAATCCCGACGCTGAATTTTGGATTAACCCAAAGAAAATTTCTTCTGTGCTGATTCAGCATATTAAAGATACCGACAAATATCAGCTCTGGGTAAATGTTGGCGGCGAATCTTACCACGTTGACACATTCAGCACGCACTCCGCCGCTATTGACTATCTCACTGACATTATCAAGGAGTGATAATTTGTGATTTCTTGCACTGTTCCCGACACTAAATTTGCTTACCGCCTTTTCGGCGTCGAGCAAAAAATTTTTCGCAACGCCTTAAAGCAAGCTACAAAAAGCGGCAGGGCTAAAAGAATTTCTTTCACTGACTTTGAAAAATGGTTTGTCGACACTTACAAAGATGATTTTGCAAAAAAGGAGACTGATAACCATGCTGATTGACGGCGTTAATATCGTTGCTTGCGGCTTTAATCCTGGTCGCGATGAACTCAAAAATTATGTGGACTACACCAAAAAAAAATACGGAGACATCGCAAAAATCGTTGTCGAACTCGAAGAGAACGGCGAAGTCAAAGTTAGCTGGACTAAATACTATATGCCCTTTGAACGTATCCGCCGTATCACAGGCGAACCCGATTGAGTAAACCTGTAAATGCCGTAAACCGCTTAAGCGGGTTTCCAAAGTCGGACAGCAACAGCTATCAGAAGTAAAAACATAACTTTGGAGGTATCAAGGAATGCACAATGCAAATCTTGAGTCGGATAGAGAGTATAGAAAAATCCCTTCGCTGAAATTTTTCTATGAAATAACCTGCGATGGGAAGAAAATCAGAAACGCGCGGTCTAAGAGACATTTGAGCTGCTACAAAAACAATCAGGGTTACTACTTTACTACGGTGTGTATCAAAGGCAACGTAAAACATGTTACGGTACATTCTTTAGTTGCCGAATGCTGGTTAGGAGCAAAGCCTGAAGGCTACGAAATTGACCACATCGATAAAGACAAGACGAATAATCACTATACCAATTTGCGCTATGTGACACACAGTGAGAATAATCTTCATCGTGTCATGAATTGGAAACGTCCTGTAAGAATTGTTGGGCTTGGTGAAAATCTAACCTTTGATTCGATAAAATCTTGCACAAATTATCTTGCCTCGAAATACGGGAAAACGTTCGGTTCAATTAGAGGGAAATTCTCTAAACATCGCCACCGCATTTTTGACTATGACGTTATCTATCTGAATGCAGAGACTGGACACGGCAACCATGAAACGGGTAAGGAACAGTCCAATAAGTATCTCACGGGCGATTTAAAAACGTGGAACAACGCTAAACGCGCCGAAGAACACGACCGCGTTAAACATGATAAGGAGAGTTTTTAACATGAACAAACAAGATTTTATCCGCATTATCAGCAAAAAGCGCAACTTGCCTCAACTCGTCGTCGACAGCGTCATTGATGATGTCCTCGCCGAAATCAAAAAGGCTGTTGCAAACGGCGACAAAGTCACTTTTGCTAATTTCGGCGGCTTTGCTCTTAGACAACGCGCCGCCCGTCCTGGTCGCGACCCGCGCAACGGCGAACCTCTCAATATCCCCGCTCGCTCAATACCCTACTTCCGCCCCTTCGACGACTTTAAACGTCGCGCCGCTAAAAGAAGTGACACGCCGTGAAAGATAATTTCCTCACAATACCAGACTTCCCTAACTATGAAATAAATTCTGAACTACTCGTTCGCAACAAAAAAACCGGTAAATTTCTTAAACCTGTTCTTCGACGAGGAAATCTTTTTGTCGGGCTCCATAACGGTATTCATTGCAAACGAGTTTCGCGCTCGCTTAAATATTGCCGCGTACTCGCTCTTGCCGCCACAGCGAAAACTATCTTTTATCCTGTTCCGTCTCTCGGCGGCAAATACGAAATTTCTAAATCGGGCGTTCTTCGCAATGCCGCTCTCAAATACGCTTTGAAACTAGACAAAACGAACGCTTATTGCGTGACTATTGATAAAAAGAACAAACGAATTAGCCGTAACACTCTGCTAAATGAAGTCTTCGGCACCAACAAAGGCAGACCACGCGTTCAAATTGTACTTAACAAAAACGACTGCAGAATCTATTTCGAGACTGCTAGCGCGGCGGCTCGTTTCCTTTCTAAAATTGTTTTTCTCGGCGAAAGTCGACTACGCTACCTTTTTACTAATCGCAAAACTTTTATCAAAGGGTGGAAAGTCAACTACCTCGACCACTAAAAGGAGATTCAATTAAAAAACCGCTCGAAAGAGCGGTTAATTTTTTTGTGCTGAAGGTTAAACATATTATCTTGTTATTACTTTCTTGTATTTGATATAATTGCCCCAAAATTGATATTAAGAAAGGATAAAGGTGTTATGACAAAAGATGAATTGTACAGTATCAGAAATTTAAATTCTGTCATGCGGGCTTTGGAACAACGCCGAGCAATGCTTTTGTCAACGGCAGAGGATTTAGTACCGATAGTTGACGGTATGCCGCGTGTGCGGGAGCCAACAAAGTCTAAAGTCGCAGAGCTTGCAACAAAGATTTTGACGGTCGATGAGGCGTTGGATACAGCGCGTGAACAAATTGTTAGGGCTAAGATTAGTCTAACAAAAAAAATACTCGCCGACGTTAGCGATTCCGCTTTGCAAAAGTTTGCTATCCTGCGCTACGTCAAGTGCCTCTCCTACAAGGACACCGCCCACTTTATGCGTTATACTTTGCGCCACGTCTACAGACTGCAAGATAGATTATTAAAAAACTACGTGACTTAAATTTAATCGACATTGAATGTTTAGGCATTGAGGTGGAAAAATGAGCAATCCAAAAATAACGGTGGTAGTGCCGGTTTACAACGTGGCTAAATACGTTAAGACGTGCGTTGACAGCATATTGGCGCAGACGTTTCAAGACTTTGAAATAATTTTGATAGATGACGCGTCGACGGATAAATCTTTTGAGATTTGCAAAAAATATTACGGCGACAATCCAAAAGTGCGGATATTTTGCCATGAAGAAAATCGCGGCTTAGGAGAGGCGCGGAACACGGGCTTGCGGAACGCTTTAGGCAAATATATTTGCTTTGTAGATAGCGACGATTTGATTTTGCCCGTCGCGCTGGAGCAATTTTACGAGGCGGCGGAAAAGACAGGTGCGCAAGTAGTGCAAGCGTCTAGTTGGTACGAGCTTAAACAAGGCGAATTTATTTTGCGGCGTCAAGAATATCAGCGGTCGGGCTTTATGCCGCCGGACGTGTATTGGCGATTAGACCAGCAATGGAAAATGATGAATAGCTGGTCAATGGCGTGGTTGAGATTCTGCCGCCGTGATTTTTTGACGGCGCACCGATTAGAATTTTTGCCGATATTTTCAGAGGACGAACCGTTTGCATTTGCGCTGTATTGCCGAGCAGAAAAATATTACGTGATTCACGAGGCACTGTATATCTATCGGCGGCGCGAAGATTCGATTATGAATTCGTGCAAGTTAAGCCGACTATCCAAAGGCGTTGAATCAATGCTGTTTGCGGTGAACTATTTGGGAAAATATTTAGACGAGTTAGAGCCGTTAAAGTTGCATTATGACGCATGGCGGACGGGTATCTTGTGGACAATTTTTATCCGATTGTCGCCGCATGTATTACCGTATTACAAACATTTTTCAGGCTTAGAGCGTGCGATTGTAAGGCATACGCTGAAAAAATATTTTGGGCTAAATGCCGAGTTTGTGAACTTCTTTTTTGAGCAGTATTTTCAATCGGAGCAAAAAAAAGCTAGTCAGAGTGGTTGCTCCGACTAGCAAAGGGATTATTTATGTTTTTAATCGTCAGTCACATAATCAAATTTCGGCAGGTCGTCAACGTCCGCAATAATTTCAATCACGCGCTCAATAGTATTTTCAAGTTCCGAGCGGTTGATATACTCGTGCGGAGTGTGCGCGTTGTAATAACCGCTGGAAAGATTGACGGCGGCAATATTGAGTTCGGGCGCAATAACCGAAATATCACTAAAGGAGCCGTGCGCAAATTTAAAGCCGAAACTAAAAATATAGTCTTCAAATTCGGGATTTGCACAGCCATAAAAAACCGCGTCATTGGAGCCGCGTCTATCAATTTCGACGATAAATTTCAGCACGTCAAGTTCGGGCGGCAAGCGTTTATCGTTGTGCGCCCTGCAAAACCATTCGGCACCGATGCCGCCAATTTCCTCGTCGCAGGTAAACAAAAGGTAAGGTTTGACGGTTGCAACGTTGTAAATCTTCGCGAGCGCGTAAACGCCGCACCGGTCATCGCCACCGATACCTTGAGGCGACATTAAAATATTTCCGTTATCAGACTTGTAAATATCGCGTACCGGCATTTGATGTACCGTGTCGAGGTGAGCAACCAACATAACCGGAGCCGCGCCGCGCACGAGGATAAATTTGTTTTGGGCGTAAACAACACCGCGATAATTGCGGCGGAGCATGTCAAAAAGTTCTTTCTGCGTAGGATAAATAAAATCTTCAAGTGTTTTCATAAAAAGCGGCGGAGCCGTTCCCAGCCCCGCCTAGTCTCCTTTCTTTCCTTCAATTTGTTTTATGCTGTGTGTCCCTCATCGGCTTTACCTTCCCAACATTCGCAACAGTAGCCGTCTCCGTCGATAGCAGATTCGTGGCAACGTTCACCGCACATTTTGCAATCTACGCCGCGCTTGTCGTAGCAATATTGGCAGACAGTGATATAATCGCCGTCTGCGTCCTTGAGTTTGCAAACATCGCTTTTCAAAGTCCATTCGCCGCAAATTTCGCACTGCTCGTAATTTTTTTCAAGGCAGTTGTTACAGACCACGCGCCCGCCGTCTACTGCGGTGCAGTTGCCCCAACGGTGGTATCTGTCGCAGTCTTCGCACAGATAATAATGTTCTTCGAGGCAATCGCTACAGACAAAAACCTCATCTTCAAAACTATCAAAAGCCAATTCGCCATAATTGACAGGTACAAGCTTCCCGCATTCTGCGCAAGTCCTAAATCCAGAATAGCATTTTTCACAACGCCAATCTGCGTTGTCCTTGTTACCATTGATAATAACTTCGTCGCCGCACTTTGTACAGAGTGAAGGGGCACCGATAATATAACTTGTGCCGTAAGCGGAATCAAGACAATCTTTGCGCACCGCTATTTTAATTGTGCTGTTTGCGTACCGCGTCCAGTCATCATAGCCGCCGAAATTTTTGTCCTTGCCGAAGTAAATATCAAACTTGTTATCGTAGTAATTACGAGTGCTCCAAAGATTATTTGCGTTTTCTGCCGTCGCGATTGTGCGTTGCACTAAATCACGATAGAGACTGGCAATATCTTTGTCGCCGCATGTGCCGCCGTAGGTGTCATACAATCGGCTTTGCAGCAGCACGCCGCTATTTGGCTTATAGTGAAAAAATTGGCGCGTGGTTTTGCGGTTGTTGAGTGTTTCGGCTTCGTCGGGATTTTTGACGGTAAACGCCACAAAAGTTAAGTAGTCGCGAGCATAGCCAATATTGCCTGTACCGTAAAAATAATCATCACGGTTGAGCGAGTGACAACTAACAAGACTTTGCCCGCGCTTATCGCTAAGCGGGTTACTTGCCGTCAAAATGTGCGCAGGATTGATTGACAAAAACAATTTGAAATCGAGCTTGCACCCGTTCAATTCGTCGGCGAGCTTAGCGAACAGCCTTTGATAATTACTGCCCGCCTTGCCGTCATAAACTCCTACCGCCTTTGCCAGTTCTTGAAAGAGCCTAGATTTTTTCCTGTCGGGGCGGAACTTGTTGCCGATAAAACCTTGAAGTTTTTCTGTGGCTTCTGTATCGGTTTCGCCGTTAGCTTTGAAAAATCTGCAAGCAGTATAAAGCCTACTCCATGTACCCATATCAAATTTGAACACAGAAAAAATTTTGTCAATCAGTTGGTGCACTGTATGATCGTCGGGGTCGTGCGTTGTGGTGCCGTTGATAACAACAGCTTGCAAGTCCTCACGCCAGCCGTCGACCTTGCGGAACATGTCACGGAGCCCGCTTTTAGCTTGCGTTGCGTCCTCCGCAAGGCGATTGATAAAAGCGTCCGAAATGTCATCGGCAAAAATGCCTTTGTCAATGCTATATGGATACACGTGCGCGACGTAATCACGCAGGGCAACCTTGATAGCGGCGGCGTTTTGCGCAACCAACAAATTATTACTACTACTCATTATAAAAACTCCCTTTCCTTTTTGCCCGTCGCGTGATATTCTGTACTTGGGTTATTATTTTCTTTTCACGGCGACGAGCCGTATTTTTTTGCAGGTTGTGACTTCCTGCGATACCGCCCTAAGGCGGCATTTCGGGCGGTAGTCGGTCGCCCCTCGTCAGGCAGGTTTGATTAGTCAAAAGTTATCCACCCGTAAGACGTAAATTCGCCTCTTTTATCGGCGTTGATTTCTTCTCCGAATTTCTCCCAGTTAAAGAGATAGGCGTATTCGTCAAATAACCCCGTGTATTCACGATTGGCATAACCTAAATCTTCGTAGGTCTGAACGTCGGGGAGCAATTCATAACGACCTTGCCGAATGCAATCAATATAATCTTCCAATTCGGACATGTCATCGGTGCCTGCAATCTCTGCCGCCGCCTCTAAGGCTTGGCATTGTTCCTCGTTAAAATCTTCCGGATAGTCTAAGTCAAAAATCATTGTGATAACCCCCTTCAATTTGAGCCAAAAGGCTTTAGGATACGCCGCTCATCGCGGCGCATAGTTAAAACCTTTTACCTTGCAGGATTGGTTCAATGTTCGATAGCATCAAGCACGGCGCGGAAAGTATCGCCCATTTTGTCAACAGCTTTGTACTCATCGTAAGTGATTAGCCCAAAGCTTAATTTTGTGCGTGCGTCGATTCTGTCGCAAATGCAAGATTCAAAACCTTTGTTAAGTGCGCGGATTTTGCGTTCGGTCAAAGTCTCGGCAAAAATAAGTCTAGAGTAGCGATACTCAAAGACATTATTTTTGCACCAAACCTTATCGCCCGCGTCGACATTAAGCATTACACGCTTTGCGGCAACTGCCTTGCTTGAGGCGTGCGCCGTGTAATAGCGAGTGATAACCTTTGTGCCCGCATTGTCATAGTATTTGGTCGCGACCGCAACAATAAATCTTTTCATTTTGAATTTCCCCTTTGTGTTTATTTTTGAAGTTTTAATCCTCCGCAATATTTATCGCTGTCGATACACATTGCGGGGGATTAACCCCCACAAACAAATTGAAGGAAGAGAGTTTTTTGCGTACCGTAATCAATTACTCTATCAGCGTATTGCCTTGCGTTGTCTGTCGTTGATTGGCGGGACAAGTCAACCGCTCAATCAACCGTCCAAACTGATTTTAGTTGGTTACGGTATTAAATTTTCAAGGAGCTAATCATCGTTGCCGCCGTTTATCTTGTCTAAGCTGTGCTTTTGTAAAACAACTGCATTTCTTCGGCAACCACTCAACTTGCAGTCTACGCCGTGAGGCACTGGGTCTGATTAGCCGTATAGCACGAGGTATCAGGCATTTGCTTAGTCTCGATATTCAGCTTTCAAGGTTCAAGGTTTTGACAAGCGTCCTGCCTTGCGGCTTTACTGCTTGTTTTGTCTACCCTTTACTTGTTGCGTATGTTATCATAGGGTAGATAAGATGTCAATGCCCTTTGCAAAAAAATTTTTTGTGCAGAAAAACCGCATGGCAACGCCATTTATCCCCTTGCAACAAAATATACCCTATGGTATAATGGAAAAAATTTTTGGGGGGAATGAAAAAATGGCAGTCTCAAGACCACAGCAAATAGCGAAAGATAAATACCGACAAGAAAAGCGCGACCAAATAACCGCTGAAGTCCCAAAAGGCAAGCGCGACGCTTATAAGCTAATCGCGGCAGAATTAAATTTAAGTCTGTCGATGTTGATTCAAAATGGCGTAGAGGAATACGGACGCAATCACGCCGGAAAAGACTTCCTACCAACACTGCCGACACCGGAGGCAAAATCGCTGTCGCCCGCTGATGAGCGACTACTAGACGACTTAGCCAAGCTACCACCAGACGCCCAAAAAGCATTTAGGCAACTGGTGCGAGCTATCACGGCACCGGCTAACGACGACGACCAACGACGACAAAAAAATTAAATATGTCATTGCCTTGTCATCTTGATGTCACTTGCCACCTTGTGCTAAGGTTAGCATGGCAAGCTTGACGACTTGCCGATAAATACAAAACAAAAACCCCTGCGCGGGTGCGCGGGGATTTTTTATTTGGCAATTTTAGGATTTTTTATTTGATAGAGAAAGGATTGGTTAAGATGTACGAAGATAAAATAATCCGGAAACGTCCAGAGCTTAACGAGAGACAGAAAAAATTTGTTGATTATTATTTGCAATCAAGTAACGCAACAGAATCAGCAAAAAAAGCTGGTTACTCAACAAAAAACGCTATGCAAATTGGTTGTGAATTATTGAGAAACCCGAAGATACAAACAGCACTAAACACACGACGAAAGGAACTAGAGAGTGACAGAGTAGCCAAGACACAAGAGATATTAGAGTATATGTCAAGTGTTATGAGAGGTGAAACAACAGAGGAGGTAGTGGTCAATGTAGGTGTAGGCAAAGGATTTACCCAAGCCCAAAAGGTAGTAGCAAAGGCAGGAGCAAAGGAAAGACTAAAGGCGGCAGAAATGTTAGCTAAAGTCAATGGATTGTTTATCAGTAAAAATGAGTTGGATATTAACGGAGCTGTTCCTGTTGTGATTGTTGATGATATTTGATGTTCGTCGTCGTCGTGATATTTGAATCCGAAGGGGGCATACCTTGTTTTTCGGATTTGTATAGACGGGTATATCAATACATTTTTCCACACGGAAAGTAAAAAGTATGCGGGAGGGCTTTTATGGAAGGTGCGAAGATAAAGGTACCGATAAAGGAGGTGGTTGGTGGTGGGTATGATGAGTTTTGGAAGAGTAAGCAAAGGTACGTAGTTTGCAAAGGCTCGCGTGCAAGTAAGAAATCAACAACAGCGGCATTGAAATTGATAGTTCGGATAATGCAAATGCCGTTAGCGAATGCGTTGGTAGTAAGACAGACGGCGGCAACGTTGAAAGATAGTTGTTATGCACAGTTGAGGTGGGCGATAAACCGATTGGGAGTGGACGCCTATTGGAAAGCGACAATCAATCCGTTGCAGTTGACGTATTTACCGACAGGGCAAAAGATAATTTTTAGAGGGTTAAGTTAGGCTCTCTTTAAACCTCTCTAATTCGGTGAACACCCTGAAATGGGCAATACCGAGCCAAAGCCATTTGACACTTTTAAAACTTTCGGGTATAATGTCACCAAAGAAGGTGATTTTATGTATATAGTGTACTTATTCAAAGAAAAGAAAACGGGCAATGTGATTTATGTAGGTAGTTCCGCAAGACCTGCGGAGCGAATGAAAGAACATGCGCAGTCGTTAAAAGGAATGAAACCTCGAACTCGAATACACGAGTACATGGTAGCGAATCATCTCGAACTGTATCGGGACGTAGAAGTAGTTTGGGTAGACTACGGCAAGAACAAAGAAGAAATGATACAGTTGGAGAAAAGGTACTACTACAAGTATGAACCTACTTTACTGAATGACAGACCAGGCGATAACGTTCATGGCTGGTACAACCCGAAGAGAAAAGCTGTTCGCTGTCTTAATGACGGCAAAATCTTCAGAACCGTTACAGAGTGCAGTCGGTATTATGGGAAAAGTAGACAAGCGATTCACAATGCATTATCGACTAAACCAGAGTACCCGTACACATGGATAAACGGTACAAAATATTATTTCGAGTATGTCAACGGCAAGGTGTAACGACTATCCCTTAATGGGAGTACACGCAAGCGCGTGGAAACGGGAGGGCAATGAAAAAGGCATTGCCTTTTTTTGTTGCAAGATATAGTCTAATCTCATAAGAAACTATGAGCGGCTGATTCTTCAGCGGTGCAGACTTAGCGAATCTGCATGAATATAAATGGTGATGATTCTCTGAAAATAACGTCCATAGCTGTAGAAAAAGGGCATTTGTGTTGGTGCTGGCTGGAGGAAGCTTTTGAGTGCACGGAAGAGGATTTTAACCGCATAGATGAATCTTTGCGCGGAATTTTGCCTGAAGGCTATTATATTCAATGGCTAATCACGTTTAATCCATACTCTGCTAGCTCGTGGCTAAAATCACGATTTTTCGACAAACAAAGCGAAAATGTTTTGGCGATGACTACAACTTACAAGAACAACGAATGGTTATCGGAAAATGATTTAGCGTTGTTTAAGGAAATAGAAATTACAGACCCTGAACGAGCTAAAGTCGTTTGCAATGGAGATTGGGGACTTGAAGGTGGGCAATATTTCAGCATGTGGCGAGATACGTTACATGTGGTCAAGCCGTTTGAAATACCGCGAGACTGGGTAAAATTTCGTTCAATGGACTTTGGAATAGCGCGACCGTATGCGGTGGTATGGTTTGCAGTGGATTATGACGGCGATTTATACGTATATCGAGAGCTTTACGGTTGGGGCGGCAAGCCTAATGTAGGAACAGGCGAGACTGCAAAACAGATAGCGGAAAAAATTTTGAAGTTGGAAACGCGAGAGGAAAATTTACGCTACGGGGTATTAGATTCAGCATGTTGGGCGCGGACAGGTGTAACGGCTCCGACGATAGAAGAAGAGCTGAACACGGTTTTGATAAGGAAAGGATTGGTAGCGTTCATGCCGTCGACCAAAGGCAGATTGGAATGTGCGAACGCTTTTAAGCAAAGGCTGATTGGCAACCAATTAAAAGACGGCAGTTATAAGCCAGCTATAAAATTTTTCTCAACGTGTATTCACTGCATAAGGACAATTCCAATGATAGGTTACGACAAACACAAACCAGAATTACCAGATACCGACGCTGAAGATCACGCTTATGACGCCGTAGCTTATGGGTGTACTTCGCGACCGTTTTTACCAGTGAGAAAAGGTAGTTACAAAAATCGTGACGCATGGTCAGAGGAAGAAAAAGAACGTTCAGTTTGGACGCTGTGAGGTGATGAAATTTGGAAGATGAGTTGCGCCTTGAAGGAATCATAGACGAGCCGTCAGAAACTCTTTCGCGGTGTCGGAAATGGTTTCGGGTGGCGGTAGACAGCGGACAACGTTGGCGCGAAGAAGCAAAAGAGGATTATGAATTTACGGCGGGTAGGCAATGGTCAGATGAAGAAAAAAAAGCGTTCAAGGAAGACGGCAGACCGGCAATAACAATCAATAAAATAAAACCACTTTTAAACATTTTGAGCGGCTACCAACGTTTGAATCGCTATGACATAGATTTTTTAGCACGCACTTCCGACGACGTGGAATTATGCCAAGTGCGACGTGGGATAACAAAATACGTAATGGACAGGTGCGACTATGACGCAGTAGAATCGCGAGTTTTTCTTGATTGTTCGATAGGCGGCTTAGGCTGGTTCAATGTTCGCTACAAATACGACAACGAAATACAAGACGGCGAAGCGGTGATTGAACGTGTAGACCCGTTTGGAATTTACGTAGACCCTGAAGCGCATGAGCTTGATTTTTCGGACGCAAAGTTTTTAATTCGGGCAAAATGGGTATCAAAAGAAGAATTGAAAACAGTGTATCCTGAAAAGGCGGAAGCTATAGAAAATAATTATTCAGTCTACGACCCGATAGAAAAAGAAAATCACGAGCAGATAGATATAGACCCGTTGTATTATTCGAGTGAGCTAAAAAAAGTTCGTGTAGTTGAATGTTGGTATAAGGTGCGCGAGAAGAAAACAATTTTCTACACGATAGACGGTCAGCAACTGTCGCAAGAGCAAGTAACGCCCGAAATGATACAGCTAGGAATGATAGTGGACAGTCAAGATTTTCCGAAAGATAGCGTCAAGCTTTGTGTGTTTTTCGACAGGACGCTTTTGGAAGAAATAGAAAGTCCATATCAACACGGCGAATTTCCGTATGTGCCAATGATTTATCATTATTACGGCGCAGGAGATATTCCAGCAGGTTTTGTTCGGGATTTAAAAGACCCGCAACGCGAAGTCAACAAGCGAAGAATACAAGAACTGCATTTGCTGAACACGACGGCGAATGGCGGCGGCTGGATTGAGGAAGGTGCGATGACACCAGACCAAGAATCGGAATTCAAGCGCATGAATAATATTCCTGGTCACTTCAATAAGGTTGCGCCCGGCGCATTAGCGCAAGGCAGAATCCGTGAACGCGACCCAAAAAACCCGCCTACTGCGATAATTCAAGCTGAAAATCAAGCGTCAGAAGATTTGAAGACAATAAGCGGAATAAATGAAAGTCTTTTGGGCGTGGAAGTGCCAAGTCAAGCGAGCGGCAGAGCGATTGAACTTCGCCAAAAACAAGCAGTCACACATTTAGCGGTTATCTTCGACGCGCTAAGGTGTGCAAAGAAAAAAATAGCGTATCTGCTATGGGGGCGGCGAGGACACGCAGGACTAATTCCGCAATTCTACACCGCCGAGAAAACTTACCGAATTGAGGGGCAAAACGGACAACAATTTATCCCCGTTAATCAACAGGTAATTCAGCAAGACCCAGTAGCGGGCACGATAGTTAAAACGCTGAACGATTTATCACAAGGCGAGTTTGACATAGTAATAAGCGACGTAGAATCTTCGACGACACAAAGGCAAGCGCAACTTTGGAGCTTAGTTGACGCGGTAACAAAGTTGCAAATCCCTGCCGATTTAATATTCGACACGTTGATAGATTTATCAGATTTACCGAATAAAAATGACATAAAATTGCGTTGGCAACAGCGGCAAGAGGAACAAAAACAGCAAGCACAACAGCAGTTGCAAGCGCAAATACAGATTGAGGAAATAAAGAATCGGGACTTCCGACAGACGATAGCTTTCAAAGACGCGCCACTACCAATTCAAATGGCAATGGCGGCTAAGGCGGGCTACGTTCAGCAAGAAGTTGCCGATTATTTTATTCAAGCAATGCTTTCGCAGTTGGCACCGCAGTTAGCGGCTCAAATGCAAGGACAAATGCAAATGCAAGCGATGTCGCCCGACCAAATGCAGTTGGCACAGTTGCAAGCACAAATGCAACCGCAAATGCAAGGCACACCAAATCAACCACAAACAATGACACAAGCCGCCGCGCAATCAGTCATGAACGGTATCGCACCTGCGGCTGTGTAAGGAGACTATAACAATTTTATTGGAGGAATAATTATGATTACAAATGAACAATTAGAACAGATTAGCTATGACGAAATGAGTTATCGGGAAGATTATCTCGACCATAAAAGGGGCGTGAAAGCAAAATCTTTTGAGGAGTTGATTCGTATACTTGATGAGCCAGTCGACGAAGAAGAACTTGACATGCTTGCATATCGAGTTGACGAAATTCTTACACGCCGTATTCATATAGTTGCTAAGGCAGAGAAAATCTGCAAGAGCACAGACGAACTTGATAGTGGCATTTTGGAGGAATAGTTTATGGCAGTTGTAGTAGAAAAAAAACAATCGGCTAGCGAATTTGAGAAAGACGCTGTAAAAAATATGCTAAAGTGTTTTTCTTCAGATGAGAAAATTAAGTTTGAAACCGAAGTTTACAAACTTGGGCTGAAACTTATCGAAGAATATAAAGCGGGGACTTGCCTCGACAGAAATAAAACTCTAGAAATGATAATAGAGATATTCAAACGCGGTTAGGCCGCGTTTTTTATTGGAGGGAAAATAAATGGAATTTGATTTACAAAGATTTGACGACGAGCAACCGACAAGCGCGGAGCCTGAAACTTCAACTGATACACAAGAACCGATACCGGAAGAGTTAGGCGGACTTGGCGAAGATTATGCTCGTGAGGCAATGGCTGAATGGGAAGAAACCAAAAATGGAGAGCAACCCGAAGAAGTCAACATTTCAAGCGATACCGTTTCACGCGCTGATTATCAAGCAAAAGTTGATGAAGCGGAACAGCTAAAAGCGCAAATTGCCCAATATCAGAATCAAAACACGTCACAACAGCAATTTCAACTGCCGCAGGTAAAAATCACGCCCGAAATTTCAGCGAAGATAAACGAAGCAATAAAAGCGGAAGCTATGAACATGGCGGGCTTTAGTGAAGATGATGTTGCAAGTCTCGAATACGCCGACGATGACGACCCGCGAATCGCTCAATGGGAACAGGCAAAGAGTATTGCTCAAAACAACGTACTAGGTGCAATCACTCAAGCGCGAATAGACCAGCAAAGGCAAGTTCAACAATTCATGGCAAGTCAAACGGCGGCGGTTAATGACTACAACGAGTTCGCAAAAAAAGAATTCAAAGAGCCTGATTTTAAAGAAATTCAAAACTTCGCTACCAACGAATTTTTCAGCAACCTTGCACCTGCCGAACAAAAAATAATCGCCAATTCGTACTTGCGAATTGAGCGACAGGTAGCCTCACCCGCAGAAATGTTGCTTGTTAAGAAATACTACGAAAAGGCAAAGGCGGCTTATCGCGGCAGACGTGGCAAGATGTCAACGCAAAAAAATTCTTATCAAAAAAAATCAGCGGGTCTGCCTAGAGTAGACCAACTCGGCGGCGTCGCAGGTAAAGGAGAAATAACCGTCGGCGAACTTGAAAATATGCTTGAAACAACTGACTTCGACAAAATTCCCAAAGTCTATCAGAACAAATTATTAGGTTATTGAAAGGAAGTATAAAACATGGCAAATTACTATAATGACACAACGCCGCATATTGGCTCACCCTATACGGGCACAAATCCGACAACAACGTCTGGAACAATTCCTGAAAGTTTAATTCTCAAAAGCTGGGCAAAGAAAACTTGGGAAACTGGTATCAAGGAAAGTTATTTTTCAAAATTTATGGGGCATGACGCCAAAAGTATTATTCACATTAAGGAAGACCTGCGTAAAGGGCGCGGCACTTCAATAAATATTCCGCTCTTAATGCCGCTCGTTGGCGCAGGTGTTATTGAAGATAACATGCTTGAAGGTAATGAAGAATCATTAGTTTATAGAGATTTTGACGTACCTTTAACTCAAGTTCGTCATGCCGTGCGCCTTGCTGGACGTTTTGAGGAACACAAAGTTCAGCAAAATTTACGTGAAGACGCCCGCAGTGCTTTGAGTGAATGGCTTAGCGGTTACATTGACCGCAGTATTTTTTCAATCCTTACTGGCACACAACCTCCGTTCATCAAGACCGTATCGGATTTATTCCCTTTTACACTAGATAACCCTTCATCAGACAGAATTATTTACGCTGGAGGTAAAACTTCCAAGAGTGCGATAACTGCCGCAGACAAATTCGATACCACAATTATTGGTAAAGCAAAACGAAAAGCACGCGCTGATGAAACAACGGCAATTCGCCCAATTCGCGTTGACGGTCGTGAGACTTATGTAATGGTTATCGACCAGTGGCAAGCTCGCGATTTGAAGAGTGACCAAAAATGGATTGAAGCGCAAGAACATGCCAATATTCGCGGTGAAAAGAATCCTATTTTCAGCGGTGCGATTGGTATCTGGGACGGCGTAGTAATTCACGAATGTAACCGTGTACCACGTACTCCAGCTACAAATGCCGATAATGCGCCTATGGTAGGACATGCGCTGTTTTTGGGTGCGCAAGCTTGCGTATTTGCAGAGGGCGAAGCCCCGCGCTGGATTGAGAAAAATTTTGATTTTGAGAACCAATTTGGAGTTAGCGTAGGAAGAATGTTTGGTTTAAAGAAATCGCAATTCAAATTTGACGGTACGAACTGGACGGATTTTGGCGTTATCAACGTTTTAACTTCGTCCATCGAAGATTAAGGAGAAAAAATGTTATCAATTCAGGCATTGGCGAGGCGAATCAGGACACGCCTACACGATTCGGACAAAATAACCTACGACGACGCAGAAATTTTAGAGTGCATAAATAACGGTGTACGTTTCATTCGCCGAATAATAGCTAGAACACGTCCCGCCTTGCTTATGTCTGAAGTCGAGGGCATGTTAGAGGCGGGGACAAAATCAGTAACGCTTGCCGTGCGCCCGACAAAAATAATCAACGTCACGGCTGGGGACAAGATTATAAAGAGTGAAGAAATTTACAACTCAAAGAAAATTTATCATGATTGGGAAAAAATTTATGGCAATCCACGCCCAATTTACACATTACCGACGATAATTAACACGTATTCGGAAAAAGGTTTGCATGAAACGGAAATGGCGTTTACAGTGCCGCGCAAAAGTGATTCTTTCGGCACGCCACGAGAATTTTACTTGACGGGCAGTCAAACGATAAATTTTTTCCCAATACCCATTGTTCGGACGAAATACACAATCCGAACAGTTGACGACATTGACGAATTGACTTGGGAAGATAATTCACCACTCAACACAGAATTTGATGATTTTCTGATTGAATATGCGGCAATAAGATTGAGCGTCGGAAATGAATTTGACATGACGCAGGAAAGCCAACTTATGGCGAACATTGCCGCGCAAATTCAGCAAATTATATTGCCGCCGCCCGCAGGAATTTTGACACAAGGCTATTGGGGAAATGGTTATCGTTCAAAGGCAGGTGGTTATTGGTGAGGCTTGGAGTAAAACACCAAAATCAAAAACCGATAATTCGCGCTGACTTTTCGGGCGGATTGAACACGTCAACCAACGTAGACGGCATTTCAGAAAATCAATTATCGGTGGCAGTAAATGTTGAAGTCGACCATGCAACAGGTAGACTTCGGACGGTCGCGGGTACGGTCGATATTTTACGCTTTGAAAATATTTTCGCGGCTCTCTACGACGAAATAAATAAAAAACTTTTAATCGTTCGGACGGATAAAAAAGTTTTTGCATTGGATATTGTGACGCTTAAAATCAGTGAACTGCTAGGAACGTTAAGCGGCGAACTTTATCCTTTTCCTGCAAGTTGGGAAAATGGGCTTTTAATCGCGAGTGGCGGCAAGTTGCAATATTTTAACGGTGAAGAACTTTTAACGTTGGATTCGCCGAACGCGACAAGCGTTTATGTTCGTGCTGGTAGAGTTTTAATCACAGACGAGAATTCCGTTCGATACAGCGGCATTGGTGACGAAAATAATTGGACTGAAGATACCAACGACGATTCAAGCTCAAAATTCGTTGAGGCAGGTTACAAAGACGGTGGCAAGTTAATCGGTATGATAAACCTTTCATCAGACGTACTTCTGATAAAAAATAATCGGCGAATTTACCGCTTGAGTGGAGAATATCCGAATTGGCAGATAAGCGAAGTCTCACGAAACGTGGAAGTAAGCGGGCGACTAAGTTATTGCTCAGTTGCCGATTCGGTTTTTATTTTGGGCAGAAATGAAGTTCAAAACATACAGACAACAAATTTTTATGGTGATATGAAACCGCAGGACGTTGCCAGTTTAGTTGCACATGAAATACAAAATTTGCCGCCTAATTCACTTTTGCGATACGTACCGCCGCTTAGTCAAATTTGGGCGATAAGCGGACGCGACGCCTTGATTTTCGACTTAGTTACAAATTCTTGGTATAAGCGGCAATTCAACTCTGCAGTTGTTGACGTAATAACGATTGGCAATGAAGTTTTGATAATAAAGACGGACAGAATATCAAAGCTCAAGGGCGATTCATTCAGCGACGCGGGCAAAACGTTAAAATGGAAATGGCAAGGGCAACGGCTTGTAAGTCAACATGATTATCTTTTAAAGCGCGTGCAAGTTTCATTCACGCCGCTGGATACAAAGAATTATGACGGAGAAATAAAGGTTGGCAATGTAATTGTGCGCTTTCCAATCTTCGACGCTAATGCAATGACTGCACCGGATAGCTGGCGAAAATTTTTCTTGTCTGAAGGTGGCGCAATTTACAATAACGAGAAAAAAATTTGTGAGAATCCGCAACCAATTTACTCAAAGCCAACGATTTTGACGCAATCGCGAAATGTTTTTCGTAGTAAATTTCTCGACGTTGGCGGCTCTGGCACGTTGGGCGGTATCGTCTTTAACAATATAATTTTGGATATAGTGGAGGTGTAAAATGTGTCGGAATGGGAAATTAACGATGAAGACGTAATAGATTATTCGCCCAACGGCGACGATATAGATACATTTTCGCAGAAGGTAAAGCGCAACATTGAAAGAATTTTTTCATTGTTAAACGTCTTGAATGACGCCTTGACGGCTTTGACTAGCGAGCAACTTTTGATGATAAACAATTCTTCGACGAATCATTTAAAAAGGTTGGTTGAAGAATTACATTTGGCACTTTCGATAGCAGGTTTGAACACAACTGGTCACGATTCTCTTTTGACAAAATTTGATTTTACCCAGAATGGCTGGTATACCACAGGTGACAATCGGACGATTCATGTAACTTCAGCGATAAAAGATAACGCTAAAATTACAGTTGATTCAACGGACGGGCTGATAATCGGCGGCAATTATAAATTGAAGTCGGGAGATAATATTCAAGTTGTTAAAATTAAAGGTATAAACGCGGGCGGCGTGACAAATGAGGTTACGCTTTCGGAAGCGGTTAATTTTGTTCCTGATTTGGAAGGAATGACGCTGATTAGAAATAAGTTGAACGTCGAAGGCGGCAATATTCTTGTTGATGATGAATGTTATTTTGTGACGGAGCCTTTTGTCTTTATAAACAAATCGACGGGCACACGCAAAAGTATTTCTACGGTGCATTTGAACGTTAAGCACCAGAACATAAAGGACGCGGATATTTCGGCGGAAGTTGCGCTGATAAATAATTTAAAATTCGTTGGTGGCGAAGTCGTAGGAATTGGCGTTGGTGGAACACAACAGGCAACCCTTGCCAACACAAGTAAACTTCAGAATTGGGGATTCAAGCTTTACTTTGACGGCGTGGAGCAAAGCGGCGGCTACGTGTTTTCACCAAGTGACGGCACGATAACTTTCAACGCGCCGAGCGGAACGCTTGTAACTGCGGATTATTTTTATGATTGGGGCGAAGAAGTTTTTCGCCCAATGATGAATAACGGCATTTATGTTGACTGTCAAAACAATTCTAGAGCGACAACACAATTTGCTTATTATGGCTCAATGTCAAGTATTGTCGGCAACGCGGCGATAATTCGGATAACGATGAAACGCGGCACGGGTGGCATTTCTAACGAAACTTTAGGCGTATCTACAGGTACGACGCAAGGTTTTAAATTGGCTCATCAAGCGTTGGAAAGTTCAATCAAAGTTACACCAGCTTCGGCAAGTTGGACGTGGCACGAAGGCGCAGGGATTCTTACCGTCAACGCGCCGGCACAACAAAATCTTAGCGCGTCTTATAATTACCGGAGCAAAATTTTTTATGTCGATTCTTTTGCGGTGATGTTCAATGAGTAAAAGTTTGGACGATTGGATAAAAATTTACAATAAAAAAATCCCCGAAGGGTTCAAGCGCGATGAAAGATTCGCGCTTTTCTATTTGCCCGAAAAAGGTTTTGCGGAAGTCGCTGACGTTGGGAAAATGATTATGGTGAATCAGCTATGTGGAGAGTTTAAATTTTGGCGTTGGTTTGCTGAAAGCTTAGCGCAAAAGCTCGGCTACACGCACGCAGGAACAATTTGCATTCGCAACATTAAGCCATATATCCGCATGGCGGGTTTTGTACCTTACGATACGGAAAAAACTTCGCAAGGCGACAGATATTTTTGCAAAGACAAGCGCACAGGACAAAAAGGGCAAGCCTCACCCGCAGGTGCGGGAACTTATTATGTAACGTGGGAGGTGAAAGCTAATGATATTTGAATTTGACTTGCAACGCTTCAAAGGCAACACGACGGTTGAAAATTCCTACACACCGACAGAACATGAATTGCGTTTGCAGAATATCGCCGCCAATTATGCTGACGCGGTATCGCCCAATGCTTTGCGATTAAACGATATGGGCAGGGATTTATTGCGCTCGGTTTATCCTATGATTCAAGGTAACCAAAGCCTTTATGAGGACTTAGCGGGCGTGGCGCGTGGTCGGCAAGATTACGCGCTCAATGGCTTAATCAGTATTCCAGATATGAACCGTGCGGCGGAACGAACTGCCAATTCAAATTTAGGCATTTTGGCGAATCAATATCAAAACGTCGCTGATACTTACGGGAATAAAATCAGCGGTGCGGCGGACGATTTCACAGCTCAAGCAAAAGCTACCGACGCGGATTTAAATAATCTTTACAACGGGCTTAGAAGCGCAACGACGAGCACTAATAACAAGCTGAATAATTATACAGTCTCAAATCAATCCGCCGCAGAAAAAACGAATAAAGAAATTGATTCCCAAAGTTCCCGCAATAACCGTGAAACTCAAGCTTATAAAACTCATTTACAAAATTATCAAGTTCAAAACAAGTCGGATACAAATTCTGCGAATCGCGCTTTAGGCAATTATGCCAATCAGAATCAAACGGCTGGGAATTTAGCCAATCAAAACCTCGACAGATACACGGCGCAGAATGACGCTAATACTTCTTTAGCAAATCAAATGTTGGGCGGATACCAAAGCCAAAACACGAATGCCGCAAATTTTCTTCAAGGGCTTTTGGGTGATTATGCCAATCGGAATTCAACCGCAGAAACTTTAGCAAACTATGCACTTGGCAATTATTCTGAACAAGAAAATTCTGCAACCAATTCTGCCAACAGAAATTTAAATCAAATTTCAGACGAAGGAGAAGCCGCGACCCGTTACATAAATAATTTACTTGGCAATTACTCTGACAGATTGAACTCGGCAACCACAGACGCCAATAATAGCTTAGGGAATTATATTCCCGAAGCTGAATCCGCAACCGATTTAGTCAATGGGCTTTTAGGTGGTTATTTGAATTCAAGCTCAACCACAACCGACAACGCCAACGCCGATTTGACGGAATATATCAACCGGAACAAAGACGCTTATTCAACTGTTGACCAAAATTTAAGCGGTTTACAAATGGGAGCACTTCCTCAAGCTTATCAGGACGCAATGTCAAATTCTATCGCCTCAACGTTGCAGAAAACTTTAGGTAACGCAGTTAATTCGCTCGGTCAACGCGGCGTCCTAAATTCTTCCGTGACAAATTCCGCTCTCAACGACATTTCAAGAAGTGCCGCCGATACGACCGCCCAAAATTATTTGAACAATATCAATCTGTTGCAAGGGCTTGCGCAAAACAAATGGAGCGACGCAATCACAACCGACCAACAAAACGCCGCGATGACTGCTCAACAACTTGCCAATTCTCAAAGCGACATTGACAGGAGCGCGAATCTAGCACAACAGCGTTACGGCAACAGCATGGGCAACAATCAATACGCTACTGGACTTTTGCAACAGCAACTTGCCAATCAAGCTAACAATCTCGCGACAGGTTCTAATCTCGCACAGCAATCATACGGAAATACCACGCAAAATCTTAATACTCGGACTAATCTTGGTCAAACTTCGCTCGGCAATACTTCAAACGCTCTGCAGAACGCTACAAATCGCTCACAAAGTCAATTCGGAAATACTCAAACGACAACGGGCGCGAACGCTAATCTTGCAGGGCAAAATTATTCGGCTCAACGCGACGCCATTAACGCCAACACAGGCATTACCAATCAGCAATATCAAAACGCAATGGGCAGTACTGCGGCGAACGCTGGACTTTCTCAAAGTCAATTTGGAAATACTCAAGCGACAACAGGCGCGAATGCTGGACTTACGAATCAACAGCTTGCAAACTCAATGAATCTGAATTCAACTAATGCGGGGCTTACAGGTCAGCAATACGAAGCGCAAGTTAATCAAAATAACGCACAAATGAACGCGGCACAACAGAAAATGTCTAACGCTCAAAATACAAACTCCTTGAACGCCAACTTGAATCAGCAAGCCTACACGAACGCGGCGAATCAGTACAACACCGGAATTAACGTTGCTCAACAGCAATTCAACAACGCCAATACGACTGCTAACACTTCTTCAGCTTTGTACAATCAAATTGCTAGTTTACTCAATAACGCGCTGAACAATCGCACGAACATTGCGCAACAGCAATTTAATAATATGCTCAACTCGAACAACGCTAACACCAACGCATTTAATTCACTCTTGCAAGGCTCAACAATGCCGATACAGTCAACGGCGGCGGCACAGGAAGCGGCTATGGCTCCTGCGATTAACCTTTGGAACGCCTCACTTGGTTTGAACGGCTCATCTATTAGCGCGTTAAATTCTCTCGGTGGCAGAGGCACCACAACTTCCACAACGTCAGGCGGTGGCGGTGGCTTTTTGAGCGGCTTACTCGGTGGCATTTTCTAAGGAGGCTTTATCATGTACGGAATCGACGACGAACAAATTCAACAGCTTTTAGGTTTTAAATCGCCCGAAGAAAATTTTCAAGCACAAGGAACGCCGCAACTTGAACAAGGGCTTTTAGGCAATGTCTCCGTTCAAAATCCGAATCAAAGGCAAGCGTCAACGGCGGCGGCACAAATGGCACAAGTCGCACAAAATGCAAATCAATCCTTAGGAAGTGAACTTGCCGCACAAAGGCAAGCCGCAACACAACAAACAATGCAACAAGCTTTAGCACAGCAACAGCAACAAAAACAGCAATCAGGGCAAATATTAGGTGCGCTGTTAAAAATGTATTTGACGGGAGGTAAGGGATAAATGGTGCAACAGCAAACACCACAACGAAATTCGCTAGCTGACTTAATACAACAAATGCTACAAAACGGTTACGGTGGCTTAGGAAATAATCAAGTCAACAATGCCGCCAGATTAGTTCAAGCACAAATGGCGGCTAAAGACCCAAAATACGCGGCAGGAGCCGTTGTAGGGAAAGTCTTGAATAGTTGGTTACAAACATATTTACAAAACTACATAAAAGCAAGAACGGAAAAAGACGTAAACAACAACAGCAGTAGCAATCCTCCTGAAATAAATTCAGACACAACTAAAACTTTAGCCTCAAATGCGATTGACGCGGCTCTTCCTATATCAACAGAAGCACAACGAAATTTTCTAGGAACGAATAATGCGCTCACAAATGCCGTTGATTATGATGAGCTTTTCCGAAGAGAACGCCTTAAAGGTTTAACTGGAGGGTGGTGATTTAAATGGCTATTCGAGGCTCTGAAGACAATGATTTTTATCAAATACTCAAGCAAAATCCTTTGCCATATTCTACTACGATTAAGGATACATTGAATAAAGCAAATGCTACTGAAGGATATAACATTCTTGGAGATAGATTAAAAGAAATAATTGCGGCAACACTTGCCCAAAATACGGTGCAACCACAACCAGAACCGCCGCCAATGGAATTACTTTTGACAAAGGAAGAAATAATACCCCAACCACAACAAAGAGAAGTTGTAAGAACAGAACCACAGTCGCAACCACAGCCTAAATCACAACCGGCACAACCAATTCAAACGTCAGAAAATCAAGGTGCGGCAATGGTAAATGCGGCAACAGAAACTGCTTTGCGGAAAAGTGGAGCAAATTTTTCTAACGAATCACTTAATCCCTATGCTTATAGAGAAATTTCTCCGAGACTTGTGAACTTGAAACAGCTTTACGAAAATGCCGACAACCCTGCTTTACAAAGAACGTTAGGTTTAACTGCCGACCAAATCAGAGAACGTGCAAATGTTTCAGCTGATTATTACCGTCAGCTAGGAGACACGGCAGGTTACGATTTAAGCAGATACGGCAGTGACGTTTCATATTCTGACGCATACAGCAATCTTCAAACTGAAAAGGCGCGTGCTATAGTTGACCTTACGCAAGGCAAATACTCAATGCCGTCCGACCAATTTTATGACGTTAAATATCAGGAGCTTAGAGAAAACGGACTTCCAGTTGGCAGAGCACAAAGAGCCGCCGCAGAATTTGCCAGACGCTATCAAGCAGAACGGGTAAATTATTTGAACGATGCACTTTACGGCTATGGTTATGACGGAAGAATTATGACGGATTTGGGCAGGAAAATTGTTGCTGACCTTGCTCGCGAAGGGCAGGGAGAAATTGCTAATATGTACTTAAACGGTAAAGCAAACGACAAAGAAGCTTACGCTCAAGAAAGCGCATTGGCAAGAGAATTAGCGCAACTTACCGCTTCAGGGCAAAACGCGCAAGCATTAGCCATATTAAATCATGAACTCGGTCTTGATGATAAATCCGCCGATTTGGAAAATTATATGACCAGATACAATTTTGAAAGTAAAATCAATAAAGCTGATGAAATAGATAGAGAGACGCGGAGTTATCAATGGGGGCGTCTCAACGCTAAACAAGGCAGAATAGACGATATGCGGAAACTTCGTGACGCTATAAACTTTAATGTGGAAATTCTTACCAGTGCGGGTCTTAGTCCACAACAAGCACTCATACAAATAGCGAAAAAAGAAGGGTATCTGCCTAAAGATAAAGATTCAACTGGTTTTAACAAGGATTACGCAAATTCACTTAAAGGTTTCCTTGATACAGTTACCGATTATTCTAAAAATTTGCAAGAACAGCTTGCAAGTTATGAAAAAGGCTCTAACGAATATAAAATGATAATCCAAGAGTTGGAAGAAAATCAAAAAGTTATAGACAATATACGTAATGCGATTCCCGGAATTCATGGATTAGGCGGTGCAAAAGATACAGAAATAAATGAATACGACCCAAAGAACGAAAATGGAAATTCTAAATCCATAGCGGCAATAGTAGCTTACTGTATCACAAACAAAAAAAGCCCAGAAGAAGCAGTTAAAATGGTTTACGAATGGAGCGGCGGGTTACTCCAACCAGAAATAATCCTTCAAAGAGTTAATGAAGAATTTAGCAAACAAGGTGGTGGCAACGGCAATGGTCAAAATAGGTGACTTAGAGGCAAGTATTGCCAAAAATAAAAACCTGCCAGATTTTAAAAAATCTCCGAAATGGAAAGAAACAGAACACCTTTATAACCGTATTCAAAAAGATTATAAAAAAAATCGTCCTACGTCTTGGGGAGATTTACTTGAAGAGGAAAATGATACCGACGAGGGGATTTTAACTCAACTCGGTAATGCGGCAGAGTGGATTGGGCGAACTGCTGTTGGAACTCCTGCCTTGATTGGTGGTATGGCTGTTGACGCATTGGGAAATGCTATAGAAACAATAGCTCCAGAATCGATTGGCAAAAACGCAATTACAGGTAGTGACGCGATAAGCAAAGGTTTGCTTAACTTCGGTAAAGAGGCTTTAACAACTGCCGACCCCGACAAAGGATATATTCCGTCATTTGCAAATACCGCACAAGGCGCGTTTTTCGGTGGGCTGGGCAATGCAGGAGAATTTTTAGGACTTAAAAATACCTCTGACGTTTTTAACAAAATTGCCGAAGAACGCTACAATAATGAGCCGGTATCAACCGAAAATTTAGGAGAATATTTTACCAATCCTCGTGGTTTGGCGGCTGACTTTGGACAGCTTGCAGGTTCAATGGCGTCGATAATAGCTCCTTCGGCAGTTTTGCC
>AUXO016258467.1_pt1 | contig 37395 bp, 46 predicted proteins | sample 768731 | NCBI WGS metagenome assembly AUXO01 (sample SAMN02715735, study PRJNA202380) | gut metagenome | biome: sheep rumen | host: Ovis aries | place: New Zealand: Palmerston North | reverse complement strand
TTAATACTACGACCTCTTATATAAGCCATAGAACAAATCTCTATAATTCCTTGATCAATAAGATCCTGTGCTTTCTCACTTAATACAGAGAGATTATCATAGAATGGATATAATAATGGTCCCATCTTTTCTTCAAGATCTCCTGGTAAGAATCCTAAGTCTTCTCCATCAGGTATAGTATTTGTTCTGGTTATATACATCTTACTATATTCACATTTATCCTGAATAAGATATAACCCAACAGCTAATGCTAAGAATGTCTTTCCACAACCAGCTGGTCCAATCATTAAGTTTAAAGCAATATCAGGATTAAGCAGCATCTCTATAGCATACTCCTGAGCAGCATTACGAGCTTTACAACCAATCTTCTTATTACCAGATATAAGATTAAGTTGTCCATTCTGGTATATAGTTAATGCAGAATGTCTGTTACCACTTAGAGTTTCATAATCCTCAACTCTGACAAATTGGTTCTCTTCAAATGGTTCGTGATTTTCTATTTTATTTGCATCTACAGATTTATTACTATAGATTTCATTAACAATATCTGCTGAGGTTAAAATCACTTGTCTTCCTGTATATAACTTCTCACTTGATACATGATCGTTCTTATAGTTCTGAACTTCAACTCCTAATGCTAAAGCATCTATAGTTAAATTTGTATCGTTTGTAATAAGAATTACTTTGTTCTTTGGATGGAGTTTTGCCAACTTCATAGTTGACATGATAATTCTATTATCAGGTTTACTCCGATCAAATCCTGATGGTGTATCGACATCTTCGAAGTCATCCATAAAGAGGAAAAGTGTACCTTTATTTTCCATCTTTACACCTTTTACAAGGTTCCCTTTAAGTGAGACTATTTCTCTCAATATTCTAAAAGTTTCTCTGGCGGCAAACTCATGCTTATGCCTGTCTAATTCTTCCTTTACCACATATGGAAGAATTACGTAGTTGTCATCGAATCCTCTTAAAGCATTTCCACAAGTTTGGAATAGAATATTGGTGTCGAGAACGTAATATTTCTTCATACGATTTCCTCCAGTCCTTTAATATATAGCAGATATTATTAAGATGTATCAGCATTAAAAAGAAAGCCCCGGTGGAAATTTTATCCCACCGGGTGAAAGGACATATAAACACTTATGGTGATTACTGATTACTTAAATGTTGATGTTTGGGACGCACAATGATTTTCTCTATATTATCAATTTTCTTAATGATATCGTAATTACTGTTATGAATATGGAATTGATCTATTTCCATCTTATATAGTTTCTTAGTGATATGCAATTGATTTATAATTATAATAATACAAAAAATAATAATTGCTATTCCTAATATCAAATACATAATTTACTCCTTTGGAAATAACCATTCGGGTGCTTCTGAGGTATTAAATCCACTAGCACCTTTATGACCACCTCCATTGTATTGATTGGAGATAATGGTTGTATCTATAGTATTACTATAGAGAGAATATTTAAATTTATGTGTTGAACCATCATATCTCCACAGGCAACACACATCGTATTTATCAATCAAATCTCCAAATACAAAAGAGTTACCTATACCATTAACTACAATTGCCTTATAACCATTTATAGTTGTCTCGTATGCTCTTCTTCTCTGATACTTATTTTGCTTTCTCTCATAAGATCCAACAAGATTTCCTATTTCTATAATCTTTTTAGTAAGCTCATACGATTCTGTGGATTTTGATCTAATAAGCATTCTCCATAAGTCGGCTGTAGGAGAATCATCTTCTATAGCATCAACTCCCATTTTAAAGCTATCACTATCTTTTAGCTTCTTTTGCCAACAATCATAATCACTTACTAGCTGTATCCACAACGGGCAATTTTTGATATTATATTCTCTTTCACAGTAGAAATATAGATAAGCTAAAGCACAACCAGAAATACCTTCTAATCTTATACCATTCACATGGTTTAACTCAGGATGCATCTGAGTTATCTCTATAGAAGTTTTATGATGGTCTATCCAAATAATATTAGCAGCTTTTTGTCTTATCTTTTTAAATTCGTCATAATTAGATTCTTGTAAAGAAAAGTCAACTATAACAACAGTCTCATTTCTTTTTATCTGCTCTACAGGCCAAGCCATTTCATAATTCATTTCGTAATAATGATTAGGATTATAATCATTATAATAACTAGCTGCAATGGCTGCTGCAGACTTACCATCCATGTCGTCATGATGTATACAGAACATATTATATTCCTCCCATAATATTCAAATTAGATATTATCAGTTAGTTTGTTGTTTTAATAATTTTTGTTAAAATTATTTATCATTTAGACATGTTGATAATCAATATTAACATTTTAGGAGGAATAAAATTATGTCAAATTCAGTTGATCATCCCGATCATTATAATCAAGGAGGATATGAATGTATAGAGGTAATGCTTTCTATATATGGCCCAGAAGTAGTAAAGAATTTTTGTATCGGTAATGCTTTTAAATATCTATTTCGTTGCCAGCACAAAAATAATAAAAACGAAGATATTAAAAAAGCAGCCTGGTATTTAAATAAATACGACGAGATAGATACTAGATTTTCTAAATCAGATTCAGAGTCAACTTCTGGTACGAGTAAATTCCTCAAAGGAAATGGTTCTTGGGATGACGTTGATATACCATCCATCACGATCCCTGGTCTTCCTAAATACACCAATACTATAGTTGCAACTCCTGAAGAACGTAAGAATATTGCTACACTACATAGTTAACCAGATTACAGAAAAAAATCCAGTAGGTGAATAACCTACTGGAAATTTATTATTCTTCTGTATCTGTATTAGCCTCATTAACCATCTGCTTCATATACTCCGGATGGAATTTCTCTATGAGTTCTCTCAGCTCCAATAATTCATCTTTATTGTCATTTCCAGCTTCTACATTTGCCCCTATTTCATTTACAAGTGTAGTATAGAAGTTATAGGTAAATACTTCATCCGGAATAAGAGGCTTAAAGTGTGCATTCTGCATTCCTCCCATCATTCCCATAAGACCACCAAGTGCACCTAAATCCGGATTAACCGTATCTACAACATCCTGTTTAGGGGCTTCTACAACAGGTGTAGACTCAGAAAGCTCGTTTGGAGCCTTAATCGTTATTTCTATAGGGTTTCCGTCTTTATCGCATATAAATGGTGTTTTATCCGGATGTGTAACACCATCTCCAACACGCATTCTAAACAGTTTCTTATCCCCATTTACATCAACGTAGTAGATTCCTTCAGGATATGGATTTTTCTTCTTGTTAAAAAACATACTTCTTCTCCTTTGATTATTTTAATTTTCTATTAACTCGCAAACCATTCAAATGGATCTATAGGATGAGATATATCAGGTTTACGATTTAATTCAGCATCTTCTTTAGAATAATCGAAAAATCTTTCATCTCTAAAATAAATAGGAGTTATTATTCTAGGAGCAAGAGTTTCTATATTCTTATTCTGACGTTTCTCTATTATTTTTTCATTACGTCTAGCAAGTTCATATGCTTCAAGAGTTGTATCAGAAGTAGAAGAAGCATATGTATTGAATACAGGTAATTTATAATAATAGTATTTTCTTATAGCATTAAATCCCATATCTACAAGTTCGATATATAACGTATTAGGATCTCGTGTTCTTCCTAAAGTTTGTCTTGCCAATACTTCAGATTTAAATGGTTCTGCTAATACTACAGTAACTTTAAGTCCACCAATATCTTCACCAGCACCAGCAGATTTGGTTGTACTAAGTATTATTCCTTTATTACGTTCTACATTTACTTTATCTTCTTTAGATACCAAAGAAGTAAATATTCCAATATTACCAATATATTCAGGGAAATTTGTACATATCCATTTGTAGACTCTCAATATTCCATCATTAGTACCAATGTATATAAGAGTCTTTCCCTTAAACCCTTTTATCATATCCATTATAATTCTCAATGCCATATAGAAATTTTCATTTTGAGTTATATAATCTACATATTTATTTCTATCCAACCCATAAGCATTTCTAAATGCTGATATGTATTCTGGTCTTGGTCTACTATTAAACTTTATAGCAAGATAATCAGTATGAGGATCATTATCTTTATCAAATAGATCTATAAATGGTACATTCTTAAAAGCAGTCTTATATATAATCTTCTCCCTGAAATCGGATCTCAAAGGAGTAGCAGTTACATAATACGTTTTAAATACATTGGTAAAGAAATCTATTTTACACATATTCTCGAAATTCTGATGTGCTTCATCGAAGAATTTCATACCTATGCCTAATTGACGAAATGCTTGGTTTAATAATGCCCATCCATTTTCGTCTGCAAAAGAACGTATAGCACCATGAGTACATAAAAAAATACTACCTGATTGTGCTAATCTACTCTTACCGGTTAATGCTAATTTCAGCATTGCTGCTGATACAAACACAATATCTCTATCTGTTAAATTTGTATACTCTTTTATATCTTTTGCCCACTGTGCTAATAGAGAATTAGAACCAGTTATTACAATAGACTTGATTTGATAATATGCCATTGTAGCAATAGATACATAAGTTTTACCAGCTCCAGTATTTAGATTTATAGATAACTGTGGCAGATATTCGTTCTCTTCATATTCTTGACCAATTCCACAAGTAAACTTCAATGCTTCATATTGTCGTTCATCTCTAGGTGGATATTTCATAAGTATATTTGTTTTTGTTTTCTTATATGGATTTGGTCTATCCATAATATGCTCTTTACATCCTACTTGCTTTTTAGCATACCATATATCTATTCCTCTAGGTATATATAAGATTCTCTCTTCTTTATCGTAATACATACCTACAGGATCATAGTTATGTCTTATAGGATCCCATATAGAAAAGCATCTCTCTAATTTTTGAGATTGATTAATAGTATAATCCGTTATAAGTATACAGGAATTTCTTACTATAACTTGGCTCATAAGTATTCCTTTCGAATAATTTAGGGAGACTTTAATTTAAGTCTCCCTAAGTTTATTATCTTTTTGGTGTTAATTGTGCTTTTACTGTAGCTTTGATATCATCCATAGTTACAGTTTCTTTATTAGTACTATTTATACCGGTGTCGTTATCCATAAAGTATATAGGCTTTATAATCTTTCTCTCAGGAATATCATTAGACCTATCAACCAGTTTTGGATTAATAAAGTCTTGTGGTCTTTCCATAGCAAATGGATCAAGATTTGATGGTTTATATAATACATGATTAGCCGCACTGGTTAATGTCTTCTTCAACTTACTTCCCTGAAGTCTTACACTAATTCTAGGAGAATTTGTTATAGCGTCTTCAAGAGTTATAAGCTGATATCCAGCATTAGACTGTTCCCAATCAGGCTCTAATAATATATCATCCGGATGTCTAATCTGATTAGAGATAAGAACCTCAAAATGTACAGAATTGATCTTTATACCACCCTGCAGATTATATGCAATGAAATCCTGAAGTAATGTATTTCTGTCATGCATCTTGATAGAAGACTTATTATCTATAAGATTCTTAATCTGCTTCATGGTTTTAGATAACTCATTGTTTTGAATATCTATATAGAATAGATTCAATCCAATCATTCTTGTAAGAGGAAGTACATAAACACCATCATCGTTTACATCTTCTTTTTCAAGTTCTGATATAAGGTCGTCATCTAAATAAATAGGATCGGACTCATTGGTATAAATAGATTCTATTCTACCATCAGGATATTGAATCTGGAAGTTGTATACATAATCATTGTTATCCTCATCTACATCTGTAGCACCCTCTACATCATCGTCTCCACTGTCAGATTCATCTATAATATTATCAGGATCAATAATAAGATTATATCTTCTATAATCTACATTATCTTTTAAGATGATTCTGTCATATTCTACATTAAACAAATCGTAGAATGATTGAACCCATGTCATTTTGATAATAGACGCTTCAAGAAGATGTTTAGCAGACAATAATCGCTGAGTATATTTTGAAGATAATTGTTCCGAAGCAATCTGTCCAACGTTGATATCGTTATTAAGATAAGCCAATAAACCATAGCATCTATAACAGATACCAAATCCTTTAGCCGCAGATGCACATGTAATAGGAGATCTAAATAATAATGTCTTACCGATAAGATGTTTATCAATCTCAGCGTTTAGAATATGCTCTACACCATCATATGATAACTTATAATATCGCATGTCAAACATGCTGAGCATGCTATTATCTTTGATATATACTTCTTCAAAGTTCTTTGTATCACATGAATACTGTGGATCAGGATTAAGGAAAGTATCCATATTATTTAATCCTAATCTACGAGCAAATGCACCAGATTGTCCTACATTCTGTTTTGATATAATCTGTGCTATACGTCCTATAGAACTATCGATAACGATATCTTCTATACTCTTTAAACCACCATTGATAAAACTATGGTTTATAGGATGTGTAAATAGACCACCTTGACCATTAGGTTTAGGACCTATACATACATTAACTTCAGCAAACTGTTTAGGGTTTGTACCCTCTCCAGTCTGAAATGCATATTTCTGATTATGAGTAGATTCTGGTGCTGTAATATATTTCTGCTGAATCTTCTCATTTTTCATAATAAGCTCTTTAGCATCCTGCATTGGTACACCTGTTAAATCCAAATGCATTGTCTCATTAAATTCAGGATACTTTCTCATAAGCTCTACAGTATCGTCAAAATCGACACTATTAGCAAAAAACATTTGATAGTTCTGTAGAGGTATAAACTTACTTATGCATCTATCTATGGACTGATTGATAGTTATTCTATCCATAGTCCTTAGATTTTTTCTTATGAAAAACTTATTTATATAATTAACCATCCAGTCTGTTTTTATGACCGGTTCAAATACAATATGCTTTGTATCAATCTCTTTTCCAGATCTAGTAATCAAAGTCCAAAACATTAGATTGTATAAATACTGCTCTATATACAAACTACAATCTCCATGTCTGAAATGAATATTTATCTTAAATCTCTGCACTTCAGGATCTTCTATTCCATCATCTAAGATAGAAAGGATATTCTTGAAGTGATCATCGATGTTATCGTCGTTAATATCTTTGGTGTAAATATCTTGTACACCATTCTGTGCTAATTCTTTGTAATATCCGTAATTTTCAAAGTGTGGTAACATTTAATACCTCCATAATTCACTGCTGTTATACTATTGTAATAGCATTGCTAACTTTTTACCTCAATATTATAGTATCTAATTTAATCCAGATTTACATCTTTATAAAGGAGGATTATACCTATGGCTGTATTGAATTCTAAGACTTTACCAGAACAGACTTTTAATTATAACGATTTTATTAGTTCTGGAGAAAACAATGACTTTACATTCGATAACTTTGAAATCAGTATGCTGATAAATGGAATTTCTATTGGTGATTGTAACGTAATGGAATTTTATATACCAGAGATAATTGAGAATTGTGTCAAAGTTACTGAATTTACCAAAGACGAAATATTAAGATATAAATATAATCCGGATCTTTTGGCTTGGGATGTATATAAGAATACTCAGTTAGATTATCTTATTCTTTTATGCAATGACATGTGTGATCCAAAAGAGTTTGATTTTAAAAAGGGATATTTATATCTTCCTAAATCTTCTATATTAAAGAACTTATTGTCTTTAATACATAATTCAGAATCTCGTTGGATAAAAAATTCTAAAGGTAAATCGTGGTTGTTATAAAAATATGGGATAGGCTATATAGCCTATCCCGATTTTTGTCCAAGTGCTGCTCTTATAGATTCCAAATCATTTAGATCCAATTTATTCTGTGGTTCATTCATAAAGAATATTGGAACTATTACATTTGGTTTTGTTATCTGAGGATTTGGATCATTCATACTATCAAGCTCATCTACAGAATCATCCATAACTACAGGTTCGTTAAGTGTATATACACTATTTGAATCTGAGAAAGTATTATCTTTCTTAGAAGTACCGGTAGATATAATATCATTAATAGTAGACAATACATTAGAAGAAGTTGTTCTAACTGATGGCTGTCTACCATTTATCATCTTATTCATATGGAGATAAGTCTTATACATTGGAGGAGTATCTAAATCTTCCAATAGTCTAATACCGCTTCCATATACAAATGGTTGAGCTATATAAGTAAGATCGGTTTTAACTCTTTTCTTGGTTAAGTTAAATACCATATATTTATTTCCCTCATCGTCGTAATCTAGATTTATAATAATTCCTAAATCCAAATTATCCAGCATAAGGAATGATTCACCTGTATTAGACATACCAAGTTGCATTGTTATATCTGTAGGTGTTGCTCTTGCTTTATCTTGCTCTACAGCTCTAGCGGCTTCTCTATTAAGATGAGATACTGTGATAAACGGAATATCTTTTTCAACTGCAAATGACTTAAATTCATTTACGACATTACCAAGTTCAATTCTAAGATCGGGAGTATATTCAGAAGATCTTATTCTCTTTACATGGTCCTGTATTACACATATAACTTCATATCCATCATCTTCCATATCTTCACACATATCGTATAGAAAAGTTGTATCAACTGTTCTATTGGCTTTATACCTAATTACCATATCGATAGGTGAATCATTTGTAAGTTTCAATTCTCCATCTACACGGAGTTTTCTAATAACTTCTTCCTTAGTAAAATTTTCCATACCAGAAGATGAGGTTATAAGATCAAATAGTCTATCTATAGTTTCTACTACAGAGTTCTCCATGGTAAGCATTACTACACATGGTTGTTTAGTTGGATCTTTTGGTTTATAATGCTTATTGTATTTTCTAATCTGATACATCAGGTTTAACAAAGTAACAGATTTTCCTATGTTTGTTATACCTAAAAGCATATATACACGACCGGATTCAAATCCACCATTAATCATTTCATTGAATCCTTGCATACCAGTTACAAGTTTTCTAGATGGATTTGTAAGTAGATCGTAAGTTTCACCCACTACATCTTCAAATATACCATCTCTCAAACTAAATACCATGTCTACGTTATTTGTAGATACTCTTGATTTTCTAAATTTAGAATGTGTATCGTTTACCAATACTTCAAAGTCATCTATCAAATGACCTTTACCTTCATATTCAGTTTTTGTTATAGCCGTACATACAGTCAAAAAATCTGGTGCCGCCATATAAGCAAATGCGAATTTGATATTATGCTCTATCATCTCATTTGCCCATTTTATCTCATTTGTAGTTAATAAGAATCTATCGATATTATTTGGATCTATAAAATCAGGTTTAAAATCCAAAGTTCCAAGTATATGATCTATCATTATATCCTGATCTGTAATCTTATAATCCATTCTAACTTCTAGAGCTTTTTTAATAAATTCTACATAATGAGTTTTATTAAGATCATTAATATATACTTGAGGATTCAATAAATTTAAAAACTTCTTTAGATTATTTAAGTGATTCAAACGAATCAAATTGGATACAGTTACAGAATATCGTGCTAATATTCTAAAAGATCTTAAAGGTAGATTTAGAGATACAGTCTTTTTTACCTTAGGGGTCTTTATCTTTTTTGTATCATTAATATCAAATTTATCAATTACCATAATAAGATTACCCTCTTCCAATAACCAGTATTATATTTCTGTTTAAAGATTTTTATTATTATAAATATTGCATTTTACTACCATTGTACTGGTAGTTATATTTATAAATTGCTTGATAAAATCTCTCTTAATTTATCTACAGAAATTATATTTCTTCCTTCTTTCATATTGACATACATAACAAACTTTTCTTCGTCTGATATATTATTGTCTAATATAAAACTATACTGGTCATCTATTACACTGATCCCTTCTTTTCTATCGTTATATTCTCTTTCTTCCATTGCTGATAAGAACTCAACTACTACTGTTGGATTAGTTCTATAGTAATTCTGTATTATTACTTTATCAGAACCGATAATTGGAAAATCAAATTTAACCTTCAAGAAGTCTATACCATTCTCTCTCTTAGTAGTATTTATTTTTTCTATTATAGCTTTAGGATTTTTATCTACTACATGGCTTAAATGTATGGTCACGTATTTATCAGATATAATATTCTGGAAATGAGTATAATGCATATTAGAATCCAAATCATGAATCGTTATAAGGAATCCTTTATCTTCTTCCTCATTGAATTTATATCTATAAGGAGTACCACAATAATAGAAATACTTTTCAAAACATTCTGGTTTATGTACATGACCTGCAATCATAAATCCAGTACAATTAGAAAAGTCTTTCATAGTAAATAATCTACCTTGTCCGACATTATTACCATATACAGAACCTTCAAATGTACCATGCATTAAAGCTTCATCGTATAGACCAGATTTATGAAGATATTTATCATATACACTTTCATCTAATCCATATAATTCTGGTATACATAATATTCTTGCATTTCCAACTTGTTCTATAGATAATTGTGTTCTTATTCTTACATCTACATCTGATTTTTCTTGTAAATGATAAAAAAGTTTTAATTGGTCTGCATCATGTGAGAATGTACCATGAATCATGATAATTGTAGAGTTGTGTCTTCTAGCAACTGCTACAATATCATCTATTAGCTTTATAGCATAATATATACCACTACTATTTCCCATTAATTTATGGTCAAATAGATCACCATCTATAGATATCATGTCTAATTTTGGCAAACTATCTATAACTGGTATAAATTGTTTTATTAAAATCTCATACTGGGCTTTAGCATCAAAAGCCGCAAAATGAATATCGGCAATATGTGCCGATATAAATAATCCACGTCCCATTATTCTTACCCCTATTTATTTTTAATCAATTATGATTATCATTTTTATAGTATATATTCGATTATCCATTTAGCAGAGATTTTAAATCGTTTATATTCTTTCTGAGTTCTTCTATCATATCATCTTTTAATATTTTACCAAAGGTTGTAGCAACAGTCATAAATTGTTCTGTATATTTAGCTTCAACCTTTGGAGTTTCTAATGATGGTATCTCACGTACATTATCTACGGTATGATTCATTGTAATTTGTCCACGTTCATTTATATATGTATACCGTATAGTATAATTAGAAGAAACAATTACATTAGCTTCGGCTTTACCTAGATTATATTTGAAATATGCTATTATACTATCATCCGGATTTACAGTACATTTAATACAATGCTGTACTGGATATAATGAATTAACAAGTACAGTTGTATGAGCAATATAATTAAGATACTCAATTACCTGATCATATGGAATTATATTTATACTTGACTCATATTTATCGATAATAGATTCTACCTTTTCTATATGCTTTAAGCACTTTCTTTTCTTTAATATTCTAGCTATTTTATTTGATTTCAAATATTCAATTATTTCTTCTCTAAGACTTGCTAGTGTATATAGTGTCAATTCAAAAAATCCCATATCATATTATCCTCTTATATGAATAAAACCAGTCTATCATGGCTTTGAATGTATGATGTAAATTTTCTGTATCGTTACGACATTGAGGATTATTAAACTCGATTGTTTTGAAATCGAATTTACCTTTCACATCTTTATCGACTCTTAAAATGGCTAATCCATTAATATCTGGAATAGAGTTATCTCCCATACAATATTTATTATACATTAATCCCCAATAGTATGCATAAGTCTGGAGATAGTAATTAGCTGATATTATTTTAGAGGTTTTAAAATCCAATACATAAACAGTTTCTACTCCATTCTGTTCTAATCCAATAATACAATCTGCTGTTCCACCAAACCAAGGACAAGTAATCTCTTTCTCTATAGCGTATATATGAAGATTTATATTTTTATCTCTCATATAATTATACCAATTCATAAACCCAGAGAAAGAATTCTCTATTTTTCTAGCAATCTTATAGCTATCTTGATATTCATCTGAGAATCTAATTCCTTTTCCATATAAAAGAAAATTTTCTATCTTCTCATGAACAGCTGTTCCTATAGTAAGAGCGGTATCTTTTATAGATTTATAATTCGATCCCATAGCAGCAGCCCATCCAATAAGATGCGAACTATCTGTAGTTACCTCCAATATTTCACTAACTCTAGGAATAGGTTTACCATTAAATGTATATGTCTTCCACATATTTGATTCTGTTAGCTCAATATCATTAAGCATATTGAGCTCGAAATCATAAAAATAAATTGGATTAATCATCTTAAATTCTCCCTAATAATATAATTATGGGTATGTCTTATATAAAGTAAAAATTAATGTTAAATATGAAATTCGTAGGGGGAACATTCAATTAATAAGTGAGCTTTTCCACTTTAGAGAACTATAAATTTTCAACAAAAGGAGACGAAAATGGCTACAATAAATAAAATTCTTATGCCGCATCGTGGAACTGTTACCGTGATGGAAGCTAAGCCGACACTCGTTCTTCAGGAAGGTGAACTGTTTGTAGAAGGCCCAGCTGCTGGTATTGGTAAAGGCCATCATAAGATAAAAATAGGTGATGGTGTTACTCCATATTCCAGTCTGCCGTATGCACTCGGTGATACCGATAATGAAGTTACAAACGCTTTAGTTACATTTGTAGAAGATACAAGTGAATCTATATCGGAAGCATTAGGTAATGTCGCTAGTGGGTATAGACTATCTGTTCAGATTGCTGCCCTTAAAAAGGCTATAGATCTTACTGCTAGTCAAGATCTTCCAACAGCAGCTTTCACGACGATTACTGATGGAACAACTGATATCGATGCAGGTTCTACATCTGATACCCTTACAATATCTGCGGGAGAGAATGTATCTCTCGATGTAGATGCAGTAAATAAATCTATAACGATAAATTCTACAGATAATAATACCACATATGCTAATGCTACAACAGCCGATGCTGGTCTTATGTCTGCAACAGATAAAGCTAAGCTTGATGGTGTAGCAGCAAACGCTACAAATGTATCAGTAACAGCAGCTCTTAGCTCTGGTGTTGAGATTGGTACTATTACTGTAAATGGTGTACCAATTACAATTTACTGTGAGGAGAATACCGATACTCACTATATAGCAAAGAATGTAGTTGGTTCTGCATCAGCAACAACAGATACATCTGTTCCTCTTTCTAATGGTGCTGTTAATCTTAATCTTATCGAAAATGGAGAAATCCGTTCTTCTCATAATATCAGAGGTGATGGTGCAACAGAAGTTACATCTGATGCAAATGGTAATATTATTATATCTTCTACAGATAATAATACTACATATGCGACAGGTAATAGTACAACTGCTGGTTTAACAAAGCTGTATTCAACAACCGGTTCAAATTCAGATGGTACTATGACTCAGGCTGCAATCAATAATGCTCTTGGACTTAAACTTGGTACTAATGATACAGCTGCAGCAGCTAATAAAGACTCTGATAATCAGCAGATTAATACTACTTATGTCAAAGGAGTAACTTACTCTGGCCATACAGTAACTGTAACTAAGGGTGATGGTAGTACGACAACGTTCAATACTGCTGATAATAATACCACATATGCAGCATTTACAGGTGCTACATCTGAAGCTGCTGGCACAGCTGGATTAGTTCCTGCTCCTGCTGCTGGAGAACAGAATACTGTTCTTTCTGGTAGTGGTGTTTGGGTATCTCCAAACAACATGTCTGTTGGTAATGCATCTACAGCTCAGTATGCAGTAAATGCAAATCATGCTACATCAGCAACAAGTGCTGGATCTGCTCAGAATGCTGATACAGCTACATATGCAAACAATGCTGGTACTGCATCTTATGCTGCTAGTGCTAATTCTGCTACCAATGCAAGTTCAGCTACATATGCAACTAATGCTGGTACAGCAACACATGCTACATCAGCAACACGTTCAACCAATGCAACATCAGCAGACTATGCTACTAATGCTAACGAATCAGTATTTGCTACAAGAACTCTTAATGATAATGCAGGACATAATATTCAGCAGACATATGTTTCCGGAATATCAGCAACTGGTCATACAGTAACAGTTACAAAGGGTGATGGCTCTACAACAACCTTTGAAACTGCAGATGATAATACCACATATGCTGCATTTACAGGTGCTACATCTTCAGCAGCTGGTAAAGCTGGACTTGTTCCTGCTCCTTCTGCTGCAGATAGGAATAAAGTTCTTAAGGGTGATGGTTCTTGGACAAATATTTCCGCTGTAAAGGTAGATGAAGCTGTTAATGCGGATAGTGCTACTTATGCAACTAATGCTGGTACAGCAACACATGCTACAAAGGCTGATAGTGCTTCTACAGCTACAAGTGATGTAAATGGTGCTGCTATTACATCTTACATTAAGGGAATCTCATATTCTGGTCATACTGTTACTATCACATCGGGTGATGGATCAACAACATCTTTCGATACAGCTGATAACAATACCACATATGCTGCTGGTACTGCTAATGTCGCTGGACTTACAAAGTTGTATGGTTCTAGTGGTACAGGAACAGATGGTACAATGACTCGTACAGCAATAACAAACTTTGTTAATGATGTAAAAAATGATCTTGAACAGCAGATTGGCAATATATCAAGTTTCGAAATCGTTATACTTACAAGTACTTCTGATTTGCCTGTAGTTGGTGCATCAAATACTGTATACTTTGTTCCTGAAGATGGTGGTTCTGGAGATCATAGGTATGCTGAGTATATGTGGATACCAGATCCTGGTTATTATGAGAAGATCGGTCTTACAACAGCAGATCTATCTAATTACTACACGAAATCTCAAACAAATTCAGCTATTACAAATGCTACAAACGAATTAGTTAAGACTATTAGTTATAGCGGACATACTGTAACTATTACCAAAGCTGATGGTACAACTTCATCTTTTAATACTGCAGATAATAACACCACTTATACTACAGGTAATAGTACAAATGCAGGTTTAACAAAACTCTACAGTGGTACTGGTAATAATACTGATGGTAGTATGACTCAGGCTGCTATCACAACAGCTCTTGGTGGAAAACTTGGTACAAGTGATACAGCTGCAGCAGCAATAAATGATTCTGCAAATCAGCAGATTAATACCACTTATATCAAAGGAGTAACTTACTCTGGTCATACAGTAACTGTGACTAAGGGTGATGGTTCTACAACAACCTTTAATACTGCTGATAACAACACGACTTATAGTGAGTTCGCTGGTACAACTGCTGGTCTTGTTCCTGCATCTTCTGCATCTGATACAAATAAGTATCTTAAGTCTGATGGTACATGGGCAACTATTACTGGTGTTAAGGTAAATAATGCTGGTACAGCAGATTATGCAACCAACGCTGGTACTGCAACACATGCTGGTAAGGCTGATAATGCAACATCTGCAACCAATGCTTCTAGTGCTACGTACGCAACTAACGCAGGAACAGCTACACATGCTACAAAGGCGGCTAGTGCAACAAGTGCTACTAATGCATCTTCAGCTACATATGCCACAAATGCAGGTACCGCTACATATGCAACCAATGCTGGAACAGCTACATATGCTAATTCTGCGGCTTCTGCTACAAAGGCAACAAATGATTCTGCAAATCAGCAGATTAACACCACTTACATTAAAGGAGTAACTTACTCTGGTCATACAGTAACAGTTACAAAGGGTGATGGATCAACAACAACCTTTAATACTGCTGATAACAATACAACCTATACAACATTCTCTACAGGAAATAATGGTCTTGTTCCTGGACCTACTTCTTCTGATACAGGTAAATTCCTTAAGGGTAATGGTTCTTGGGTTGATATTGCTACAGTTAAGTCAAATAATGCTGGTACAGCAGATTATGCTACAAAGGCTGGTAGTGCAACATCTGCAACAAATGCATCTTCTGCTACATATGCAACTAATGCAGGAACTGCTACACATGCTGGTACAGCTGGTTCAGCAACAAGTGCTACAAACGCAACGTCTGCAACTAATGCTTCTAGTGCTACGTATGCAACTAATGCTGGCACTGCAACTTATGCTAATTCTGCAGATTCTGCTACAAAGGCTACTAAGGATTCCGCAAATCAGCAGATTAACACCACTTACGTTAAGAGTGTAACTTACTCTGGACATACAGTAACAGTTACAAAGGGTGATGGTAGTACGACAACCTTTAATACTGCCGACAGTAATACTACATATGCAGCATTTACAGGTGCTACATCTTCAGCTGCTGGTAAAGCTGGACTGGTTCCTGCTCCTGCAACCTCTGATACAGGTAAATTCCTTAGAGGAAATGGTTCTTGGGTTGACATTGCTGGCGTTAAGGTTAATAATGCTGCTACAGCAGATTACGCAACTAATGCCGGTACAGCAACACATGCTACAAGTGCTAATAGTGCATCATCTGCAACCAATGCAACTTCGGCTGCATATGCAACTAATGCAGGTACTGCTACATATGGAACTAATTCTGGTACAGCTACATATGCTACATCAGCTGGTAAGGCTACTAAGGATTCTGCAAACCAGCAAATCAATACTACCTATGTCAAGGGTGTAACTTACTCTGGTCATACAGTAACTGTAACTAAGGGTGACGGATCAACTACAACTTTCAACACTGCTGATAGCAATACTACATATGCAGCATTTACAGGTGCTACATCTTCAGCTGCTGGTAAAGCTGGACTGGTTCCTGCTCCTGCAACTTCGGACGTAAATAAATTCCTTAGAGGAAATGGTTCTTGGGTTGACATTGCTGGCGTTAAGGTTAATAATGCTGCTACAGCAGATTACGCAACTAATGCCGGTACAGCAACACATGCTACAAGTGCTAATAGTGCATCATCTGCAACCAATGCAACTTCGGCTGCATATGCTACATCAGCTGGTAAGGCTACTAAGGATTCTGCAAATCAGCAGATTAACACCACTTACGTTAAGGGAGTAACCTATAGTGGTCATACAGTAACTGTAACCAAGGGTGATGGTAGTACAACAACGTTTGCCACTGCAGATAATAATACCACATACGCAAACTTTACAGGTGCTACATCTTCAGCTGCCGGTAAAGCTGGACTTGTTCCTGCTCCTACAACAGCTACAAGAAACTATTTCCTTAGAGGAACTGGTGCTTGGGTTGATATTGCTACAGTTAAGTCAAATAATGCTGGTACAGCAGATTATGCAACCAATGCTGGTACTGCATCATACGCTTCAAAGGCTGCTAATGTAAACAGTGCTACATCTGCTACATATCTGTCTGGTGCTGGTGCAACTACAAATATCATTGTTGGTAATACCCTTGTCGACTTTGGATATGAAGGTTAATCTATAAATATTATCAATTCTCCGTTGAAAATTTATAAGTGGTAGGTGTTATTTTACTACACCTACCACAATTTAATAATTTTTATATAAGGAGAGAAATCTATATGTCTAACAGTGTTGTATATGATGGTAAACCATCAATTGAACTAAATCACAGGCCTTTCTTCTCTATCGTTATTGCATGCTATAATGCTAAAAAGTATTTAAGTACAGTATTGCAATCTATTGTAGATCAGCATATGAATGACGATATAGAAGTTATCTTATCAGACGATCATTCTACTGAAGATTATACAGAAGTAGTAGATTTATTTAAGAACACTTTATGTATCAAAAGAGTTCAAACAGATTATAATTTTGCTCCAGGTAATACAAGAGAACGTGGAGCACAATATGCAACCGGAGAATGGCTTGCATTTGCAGATCAGGATGATAAATATGTAGCTGATACTTTACCTTATATCAAACAGGAGATATTAAAAAATAACGAGAAGTATTATGTAGTATCTAGTTTCTTAGAGGTAAATATTAATACAGATGAAGTTATAAGAGCTTTTAAATTTCCTCTTGGATGGAACCATGCTAAGTTCTATAACTTAGATAATACATGGAAAGCATATGATATCCATTTCAAGAAAGATTTAAGATCTCATGAAGATATTTATATCAGTTCTACCATGAATAGCTTCATGAATTTTATGAATCGTCAACCATTATATCTGGATATTTATACTTATATATGGTATTGCAATCCTGAGTCTATAACACATACTGTATATGATGTGAAATCAGGTGGTCATACATTCTTAGAGGTATTCTTTAATGATTATCTCAGATCTACAGGATACGTATATATTGAGCAATATCTTAAAGGTAAGATATCAAAAGAATATGCTATTAGACAGGCTATCAATATAACAGCTTATGCATACTTCTATAATCAAGGATTTTTATTCCATAATCCTAAGAATTTCTTACGCGAAAATATCGAGTATGCTAGAGGATATCTTGTAATTATAAAACGTCTATATGGATTAACGAATGAAGATATATGGAATGGTCTTGCTGCTAATGATGCTGAAGAATTTACTTCTGTAGAAAATAGTGCACATGTAGGAGCTGGTCCATTTATTCCTTTAATGACATTAATGGAATTCTTAAATTTATTACATAAAGATGGTGATCAATATCCTATAGAAAATGTAAGATATTGTGTTGATACTTGTACTACTTCTGGGTGGAGTGTAGACGATGGAGCAGGACGAGTGCAAGTATCTGGAACTACAGCTACTATATCAAAAAATAATTAGAATTCTGATAATAATACGATAAAAAATATTACCGGTAGGATATAACTCCTACCGGTAATATTTAATCAAAACTACTTGTTGAATTCGAATATGCTTTAGATATATCTTTTATATTGTACATTTTAAATTCTCCTAGATCATTTGATATCTTCGACAATCCTACAAATAGTCCATATCTGTCTGTATTTATACCATTTATTACATATTTGTCTATCTTTTCTCTATAAATATTCCATATAGTATCAAAAGACAAGCTTATATGTAGTTCTGGATATGGTAGAGTCTTTCTATCTTCAGTATACTGATATATCTTTAATGCATATACAGCATTACTAGACATGATAGCATCAAGATCTCCATATACATATACTTTACCATAAAACATTAATAAATTATTTATAAATTCATTCTCCTTTAAATTCTTTCTAGGAAACGAATCAAATATAACCTGCTTACAATACTCATTAGTTTCATAATTATAATGAAAGAATGCTAGATTTATTTTATGATCAAAGCAAACTTTAGTTATAGATCCTAATGCAGATTGTAATCCTGTTACGTATACATATAAAGTTTTATCAGCTACATTATCGTTAAATTCAATATTATTCAAAATAAAATTTTCACAAATCTCATATTGTTTTTCATAATCAAACATCAAACTAGATGAAAATGACTCTTCGAATATAAAAGAATCTACCGGCATGTCATGTCTGTTTGATATAAGTCCAACAGCTTTTATTGGATTCTTATATAATACAGGATTATTTCTATTTTCTATTATTTGTTCTTTTATAAATAATTCTGATAATATAACATTTGCTGCAGCATTAGCTACATTATTCAAACCATATTCTCTAGCAGTATTATTTATAAATTCCAATCCTATTTTATATTTTTGAGCCATCTCTTTTTTTGTCATCTTACTGTCTGGATTTTTCATTGCATCTTTGATTTCTTTAATAACTACTTCTTTCATCTTTTTCCATGGAATTTGTCTCTTCACTTTCATTTATTCTCCTCTCATTAGTATTTAAATAATTAATTGCTATATAGGAATAATCTACTGTCAATATAAAAAATACAATAGCTAATATGAATTTTCCTATAATTGCAGCATACCAGGCAATTCCCCCAAGAATAATACCAGTTATAACAATAATAATTTTACCAATTTTTCTCATTCCTTTAAATTATGTCTCCTCTCATTTATGTCATATTTATAGTATATATTCAAAATATATTTTTATAAAACTATTTAAAATCCTAGAGGAACAATATCCTCTAGGAATATTTATTTATATAGTAGCAGGTATACATATATAAGGCAAATCATTAAAACATGTCTTACCATTACCCATTTTCATGTATACATCATGTCCATCTTTTACAAGTATAAGTTCTCTATCATGTAAAATTGGATTTAATTCTCTTAAATTTTTCAAAGTATCAGTACGAAGTTTTACATAGTATCTTGATTGAGAATAATCTTCATACTGTTCATAAGTTATCAATCCTCGTTCATAATTATTCTTCAATTCTTCTTTTGTGAAATCAGAATCTTTATTAGTATATATGACATCACTTTTAAAAGATCTATTAAGCATCTTATCTCTATCACGAAGATATACGATCCATAATATCATATTAACAATAACAACCACAGCAATAATACAATTAAACATTTATTCTACCTCCGATTATTAAAATTGTTAAAGAGTTCTGTATAAAATATATTTTTGATAATTCTCTTAACCGCTTGATGACAAACCAAAAATATTACGCATTACACAAATAACTAATGAGGTTGGTAGTTTTACAATACCACGCACAGAAATCCCTAGTGATTTACATTATATTATCGGAATTTATGGTTCATCTAATGGAAACTATTATGTTGTTCAATATAATAATATTATATATGGTGTATTTAATTATACTCATACACCATATAGCGAACAAACCTTAACAATAGATTTTGTATATATTTAAAGGAGAATCATATTCATTAGTTAAAGTTACATCTAAGAAACAACTATTTGAAAATTATTCTCCAACTTTATTATATTTATTATAAAAAGAAAATCCCTGGAGAATCATTCTCCAGGGATAATGTTTTGTTTCAAAAGTCCACATTCGATAACAAACTGTGTACTATAATAAATATAGTTAGCAGTCTACGGTTCTACATCCGGCTCTTTCATTGGATTATCATTTATAATTATTTCAAAATGACTATAGGTGCCATCACCGTTATTATCGTCATATCTTATCTTTTTATGTAGATCAAAACTACATAAATAGTACATATTACTTAACCATATTTGAGCTGATTCACCATTAGTAAACTCTACATTTAATTTTATTTCTGAATCTTCATATTGAATAACAGAGAATGTTTTTATTATACCGGTATATTTATTATAATATCTAGCACCAGAAAAAGAACAATCATGATCATCTATCAAAGTAACATTGAGTTTTCTATTAGTGATATATTTTAAAGTCTTGACAAGTTTTCTTCTAGAAATATAATCTTCTTTCATAATATAACCTCCTAATTTATTTTAAAGTTTTCGTTATTGTAATTATTTATTAAAATAAATTATACTACTGATGACCAAAAATATAAATTTTACGGTATGTACCAAATAACTGTAGAAATCGTGTCTATTTCTGCACCAGCATCTTTTAATGAATTATTATTTGAAATAGGTATAACTAATAATACTCAATTGTATGGTTGTAAATCATTTATAATACCAAAACTAGAAGATGATCAAAATATTATATCGACAGGATCAATTTATAACGGAAGCGGAGATCTCTGTAGTAGTAGTGGTGCATATATATTTTGTGTAGTTGGAACAATAAAAATGCATTTATTCGAAACTCCTATAAAAGGAACAATATCAACTAGAATTTATTATAGATAAATTATATTGCTGATGATTTGGTGAATATTCGTAACTCTATAGCACGTTTCCAGTTTGGTACAGCTCAGACTTATAATGCTAGATATATAAAAGCACCTCTTGCAGAAAGAATAATAACATCTGGTGGGTGGCCATGTATAGCTATTGCAACCGGCAAATCTGGTGCCGATCCATACTTAGCTTTAGGAACAATAGATTGGCTTGGAGGTATTGGTGAAACTGTTATTACTAAAGGTTGGTCTAGTGCAGTTAAATTTACTGTAACTGATAATAAAACTACTGTTACATTTGATGCTTTATCTTCTGCTTCATATATCAAACTTACAGTATTCCAATTTTTCACCGACTAGCAAGCTGATGACGTAAATAATATATTTCAAGGTCCAACTATAATGGATGCAAATGCTGCTCCGGTTGGTATAAGTTTCTTACCAATCGAAGCAGCAAATAACCCTTTAAATTCTTGGGCAACACTTATCACTACTTGTCCACAAGCTAATTATAAACAGCAAATATGTACACCATGGTTTAATAATTTTAGAGAAATATGTTTTAGAGTTTATGATTATGATGGTTGGAAATCGTGGTCATTAATTCCATCAACAAGTCTTGGCGACCCTTTGAATGTAACTAATACAAATTTGTCTTGGACCGCTGCAAGTGGACGACAAAATGATTGTACCCCTGTACATTATGATGGTAGAGCATTTATTTATGTAGATGGTAATAAATTATACCTTACATAATATCATATTGATAATCTAAAAAGAAATTATCCCTAGGATTAATACCCTAGGGACAATTTATAATTTTCATAAATAAATTGGGAGATTTATTTTATGACATTATTTTATAGTTGTAAATTAAATCTTTTACAAATATATACTATAATTGTAGAAACATAAAAACCTATATGGAGGAAATTAAAAATGAGCAATTTAATGATGTGCCCACATTGTGGGAAAGTTTATTTAAAAGAAACACTATCGGCTGATATTCAGGGTAGATATTTTTGTCCAGATTACGAGGATAGAAATAATGAGCTATTCGAAGTAGATGAGCAGATGGTTGTTGTTTTAAGACGTTTATGGGATTTAGGTTATTGGACAGAATTCTGCTGTAGTGGTCATTATTCAGATACCAATCTTCCTTATATTCTGTTTGCTGATAGAGATCTTGCACCATGTACTCATCCTAAGAACTGGTTTATTCAGGATATAGAGTATTTGGATGATAATGACAAACTTGTTCAGAGTAAAACCGGAATATATGGAATTGTATCTAGTAAGAAAATAACAACACCAGAAGAAAGACAGATCCGTAACAATAAGCTTATGAATGAACTGGTTAAGTGGGTTATGGATCTTGAACCTAATCCTATACCAGAAGCTCATGATGCAACAAAATGCTTTAGAGATGGTGATTCCACATATTATGGAGAAGATGGTTATAATATCTTTCCAGATAAATGGATAACAAAGAGTACACATTGTAGATATAAGAGAAGACCAGAATAAATGTATTTATAAAGCTGAGGATAATTCCTCAGCTTTCTTTTTCGCATCTTCGACAGATTTACAAGCAAATACTCGTTGTCCGGCAGGATTATTCATTATAAGAGTATAACTACCAGCTTCATATTTTATAACAAATTTCAAATCTACTGTATGGTAACAATTACCGCAACTAATCCATTTAATCATAAGAAATATTTCCTTTCGTATTTTATTTTTTATTCTTTTATAAACCATTCATAGAATAATTCAGGTTCTATACCTTCTTTAAAGCAGGATAATAATTTCTCTGCTGATATTTCTATAACTTTTTTTCCAATACACATATTTATTATATATGCATCATGATACTTGTTCAATTTCACTTTTTTATCATTTTTAAGTGTTGGTACAGTTAAAAAACAAGCATCAATGCCTATACAATTTGTAGTTATAAAAATCATTAATCGATGTAACCAATCGAGATAATTTATATATTCTTTTTCACATTCCGATCTATATTCGTTATCTTCTTTATTGTCTTTTAATGGCAGTATGGTCAAATGATTTTCACATATAAAAATACCAATAAAGAATAAGATAACCATAACCAAGAAAATACCAATAGCCACAATAATACTATAATATAATAACTCCATACTTATACCCCCATAAATATTGATTTATAAGAATGTAATAGTGATGCTTATTTTATATATTTTATTTATATTTCACTTTGAAATAATATAATAATCTATAAGGAGGAAAGTGTATGACATCTTGTAGAGATTGTTCTAGTAGAGTTGTATGGTATCATGGTATTGGGAATATGGATAAATGTAAGTTTATACTATGTGGATTTAGACCTAAATTGAGAATGAAACCAAAGACAGTTCCAAAATGGTGTCCACGTATAGATGAATTGGAAAAGAAAGGAGATAAAGAATGAATCCGGTTATATATTTTTTGATAACATATTCAATCGCTATAATATTTAGCTTGTTTATATTTATTATTGTTAAACTTTATAAAAAATATGGATTGTATGTAGCTGTACCTGTTATTCTTGAAATCGTTATTATAATTCTTATTGCTCTATTGATTCATGAATTAATGTATTGAATAAATATAATATCCATTCTTTTGGATTGCTTTTGATGACTTAAAATTCAGGATAAACGATGTTGCTAGAATATATGGTTTTTATAACAAGTTGTATGTTTATGTCAAAGATCTTTCGGCACAATATTTTTATGGAGCTGCAAAAGTTATTACTGAATATGGTGAAAATACAATTGGATTAATGGGCTACGATGGAACACAAACAGATACAAGTAGCCCTATAAAAACATATAAGCATAATAACAATGGTATGCTCGATATTCAATTTGTTTTCCCAAATACATATACACATGGAGTTTTATTATTAGGTGGTTCTGTAGTGAGAGGAAAAATAATAGATGGAACAGATTGATTAAAAGAGAATAAAATACAACATAATCAAACTCGTAAGAAATACAGTAAATATATCCCAGTAGGATACATTTCCTACTGGGATTATACTATCTCATAGCATTTGTCATTCTCTTTTCCTCATACATTCTTTTATCAGCCAATTCTATTAATTCGGACACTATTTTAGTTTCTGACGAGCTAGCCGCACCAATACTGGTAGATACTTTTATTTTTCGCATTCCAACATACTCTATGTTGTTAAACGCCCCTAATATGCGGTTCTTAATAGCATCTATATCTAACTTTGATTCAATTTGTGCTACAATACAGAATTCATCTCCACCTATTCTAGCTACTATATTATTCTCCCCAAATTCACTTCCTAATTCTATAGCAACTTTAATAAGCACGTCATCCCCAAATCCGTGACCATATGTATCGTTTATAATTTTGAATTTATTTATATCCAAAAAGAATACTGCATAATCTATATGATTTATCTCATGCATTTTCTCATATTCTTCAATATAAACATCTAATCCTCTTCTATTAAGCAATCCTGTTAATGGATCTTTTAATACGAGATCTTCAAGTTGATGTGTATGTCTATCTACTTCAGTTACATCAATAAAGTATCCCCATAGTCCAATAATTTCATTGGTTTTCTTATCATAAACAGGGAACTTATTAGCAACGATATTTCTATTCTCTCCTCGGATAATGCAATTTCCCCTAGCATTACATATAACTTCCCCATCTTTAATAACTTTAATCTCGTCTGATTTAAAAGGTTTAGGATTTACATGCCATTTCATTTCCTCGTCGTTTTTGCCCACAACTTCATCCAAAGTAATTCCATAGTAATCTAAAAAGAATTTATTTACCCCCAAAAACTTCCTATCCTTATCCTTCCAAAATATCCCAACATCAATATTATTTAAAATTGAGTCTAATAAAACTTCTGAGGTAAAAGGTATTAAATTACTCATAAATAACCACCTCTAATCTCATATGGATAATTTAATAAAATGTTTTAGTACAATAAAAAATAAAAGGCAGGTTGAATTTCCTGCCTTTTATATTTATCCGTGTGTCCAATTAGTAGCAATATCGAATGTGACACCACTACCATTATGTGTAAAATCTCCAGTATCGGCTACTATACCTTTACCGAGAGATGTGTCTACTATACTACCATATGGATATATGTCCCAATCAGCAGCGACCATTATATAGTCTCCAAACATCTTGGCACCATCTTCGCGAATCCAGTAGTCTCCCTCATATCCCTTCTCTCTGAGGGTGCGTAATACGCCTTTCATATTAAGGTCGTAATACGTCTCTTTTCCACACGGACCATTGAATACACCAAGTTGTTTGGTAAGCTTAGGACCATCTGGAACAGGATTTAATATCTTTATTTTTTCGTCAGATACCAAATCTGCTCTGACATACCCACCACCTTCAACTGCTAACCATGCAGTATCAGTGATTGAATATTCTATCTGGGTGTTGATTCTGAATGTATCCAGTATCTCTGACTCAGTGTTAGGTTCTGCTCTTAACCTAACACCATCCTTTGTGTAACCTGTTGCTGCACAACTACTTAGATTACTAAAAGCAATAACGTAAAATATCGCCATAACTAAAACAACAGCAGCAATTTTGATAACGTTCTTTTTCATTTTCTCGTCCTCCTTTAAATGAATTTCACGTTTCAACTACATTAATATAGTATATAATTTTAATCCTTCAAAATTACATACTATACGTTATATTATTTTTATAGTATATAACCAAAGTAAAAAATACCCAGTAGGAGTTTATCCTACTGGGTTATAAAATTTATTACCGTTTAAAATCGCTAAAGCATATTGTACATGAACCCATCCTAAGCCATTTCTATAAAAATCTGTTTTTACAAAATGTCTTTCTATCTCATCGTCATAGTCTCTAAATCTTTCATCGTCTATTACACACCACGCGTCTATGTTTTGGTGTTCGTTCAAATATTTATGGATAGCTGTACCACGTTTACCACCTAGATGATCAACCTGATCAAATATAAACAGTTTATGTTCTGCTAATCTACGTTCAAGATATAATAAGTTCTCTTCTATATTCATCCAACTAGAAGTCAAAACTAAGTATGCATTAGATTGTTCTACAATAGACTGTAATACTTCTATCTTTTCGTCATCTAGTCCAATTATAAATTTACTTAGTCTATCTTGTGTATCTTGACAGTTTAAAACCCCATCTATATCAAGAAAAATAACTTTCATATTACCACCCCCTTATTATATTCATATTAATCTTTATGCTGATTCTTGATTCTAGAATCGTTAATATTATTCATTGTAATAATTGTCTCATTTACATATTTCATATCTGCATAGAATACCAAGTTGAGCATTAACTCTTCATCTACAGGGTTCTCAAGACATATTATCTTCTTACCATAATCAACTCGTATATCAACGCATCTAGCTTGATCAAATTGTTGTGACAGATACACTTTAGTATCGATAAACATTCTTGGATCTAATCCCATCTTTATAGTATAATCTATAACCTGAGTTATATTACCACCACCATTCAGTATAGAAGATATATCGATAGTCTTTTCATTTCTATCTGTCATATAACTTGTAAGAGCAAACTGAGCCCATCCCTTTTCATTAACAGGTGGAATCTGGAATGGATTGACAGTATATAGAGAAACAGAAGTTTCTGGATCTTTATCATACACAGTAAGTTCATTACCAATATACTCTTCTTCAAATAGCACAAAGAAATGAGGTATTGGTATTGTCAATACCGCTTCCATTTCTATATCATAGTTATCGTATAATTTTCCAACCTGATCCCCATCATTAGGTTGTAATTTATTCAGACAAGATATATGAGTATAGAGATCATCTATTCTCATAAAATAAGCCGGTTGTTGGTTTATTCCTCTCATCTTACATATGATAGGAAGATGACTATGTCTATTAAGATAATTTGTCAAATCGCATATATCTTTCTTCTGTATCAGCATCTTTCCAGTCTCTGGATTCTTTACTAATTCAAATCCAGCTTTACATGCTAATCCAATAATACATGATTCTGGTATATGAAAATCTATACTGCATCTATCATGCCATGTAGAACCAATCTTAAAACATAACTCCATTCTATTTAAAGCATCTAATTGTTCAGATCTAGTATTAAATCTAGCTCTAAAAGCAAATGTCATCTTTAAAGCTCTCATACGACAATAGAGATATTGTTTTGATTCAAAGTCTTTTAAAAATGATTGCTCATAGTCTGAAGTTTTTAAAAAGAGATGCTCGTTACCTTGATATAAATCAATATTCTCTCTATTGAAATCATACTCTATAGTGGGCACTATAGATAACATTGGTTTTTCTCTTTTGATATTATAATTATTAAACTTTTTCCAGTCTGATAATACATGTTTACCGTTGATATATACTGTTTTAAAATACTCTTTAGGAAATTTAGCAAGAAACCAATCTCTCATATATTCTATAGCTAAACTATATCCATGTACATATGACGGTAAAGATAATTGTTTATATAATTTAGGACGATATAAGAAAAAGTCTATAGGGAGATTTGTAATATGTGTCTGTGCACCATTCTTACGTTTTTCATTTACTATCTCTCTAATACTAACTGGTTTAAATCTATTCTCGTTCATAAAGGTTTCCCTCCTTTGTTATATAGATGTAATTCTTAGGATAAATTATGAGGTTGGGAATTATATCCCAACCTCGTTATATTATACATTTATGACAATGGTTTTATTTCTACAGTCTGAACGTAGTTTTCATTCCAAACTCCATTAGAATCAAGCCAGCAATATCCTCTACCCTTACTATCCTTGATATAGCAATTCTTAGCCATTGCACCATCACTCTTAAGATAATACCACTGACCCTTATACTTAATCCACTGATTAGCAAGCATCTTTCCATCAGCACCGAGATAATACCACTCTCCCTTATACTGAAGCCATCTGTTAGTATAAGCAGCACCATCAGAACCAACATAGTACCAATCATTTCCGGTCTGAACCCAAGTATTTGCAGCCATTGCACCACTCTTTCCAAGATAATACATCTTACCTTCGTCGGTAATCCATCCAGTCTGCATAACACCATTATTATCAAAATAGTACCATACTTCTTTGATTTTATACCAACCATGTGCATTCTGACCAGGAGCTATTCTATAATACCATACTGATCCAGTATCTATCCATGTAGGATAATCTGCAGTATCAACATTTGTTGTATTAGGCTGAGCTTTCTTACCTGTAGTAAGATTTGTTGCTGCATGATGGTTCTCATACAATAAAATATCTCCAGGGAGAAGATAATCGTCACTTGTGAGATATTTAGAAGCTGTCAATACCTGGAATCCAGCTTTCTTAAATGCTTCTTTCATATTACCGGAATAGATATCTTTTGAGAGTGATTTAAGTTTAGCTATATTATATTTATATCCGGTAGCCTTTACACATGCAGTAACACCAGCAGTACAATCAGCATCACACTTATTAACGATCTTGCTAGGATCATAATTAGCATACTGAAGCTGAGTCCAGAATGAAGTACGCTTATACTGATTGTACCCAACGTTATCATTCATTGCTGCTTTATAAGCATTCTCTGCTATAGTATAAGCAACTGTTGGATCTGGATATCTTAATACTACAGTCCAAGGACGATTATACCATCCTATAACAGCCCACTCTGTTTTAGTCTGGTCTCCGGCAACTCCACCATGATACTTTCCATTTTCGTCATGTCCACTATTGGAAATCATAAGTCTATCCTCCTTTATAGATGATCACTAAATTATTATCTTCATGTGAAAGGATATGATAAATTACCAAGAATATATAGCATTTTTCTCACCTTTTGATGAAAAACATTATGGAGAAAAATATATGAGTGTATATACTGATACAAATGGTAATATAAATTTAACTCAAGAAACAGGTGTTTATCCTACCAATTTTATATCTATTACGGCAGACAACACAGCAAATTCATTATTTATATACCCTTATACTTACTATGAAAATTTATATTGTAGAGTAAAGCATGGATTTATAGTTGAAGATTATATCAATCAACGAGCCGATTTTCATATAATCTATATAATAGATTAGTGTGCCTGATTTGAGTTATGAATAAGAAAGAGAACTAATACATAGCCAAGATATAAATTATTTTTTTTTAATACGATACATACATATTATTAGAAAGATTGCTGTGGTTACGTTTTGGTTCCTTTCTGTTGTTCATTTCCAGATTAATTTTCAGCAATCTTTCTAAAGCCGTTAAAAACTGTGTCATTCGGAAATCCCAGTAGGAATTTCTTCCTACTGGGATTTTTCGTTTTACATAAAATATATTGGTTCAATAATCTTCTTTATAGTAACGTGAGGTGTAGATAAAGCATCGTCATCTTTATTGGCTATCATATCTTCATATCGACTATAGAATCTCTTTCTTTTCCTTTCGATCTGTTCTTCATCCGGAACTAGATTAAATTCTCTAGCACACTGTATAAGATCAGAATATTCTTCTTTTATATTAGCATCTATCTCTTCCTCTATTTTAGGAGTAGGATTTTCTCCTCTTAATTTTCTAACCTTTTTCATACACGCTTGTATTAATTCACTAGCCTCTTCTGCAAGTTGTTCGTACATAGCGGCCTCACCAATACACTCTATCATAATTACGATCTCCTTTACGTAAAATATATTAATATAGCGTTATTATGTAATAATCTTACATCTTATTAATTGTATGAAATATTAACCTATCTTATTAAAGGAGGATAAATTAAAATGAATAATTCAACGTGGACAATTGGCGATTTAACCACAGAGCAGCGTAAAGTTATTGGAAGTGATAAAAACCTTGGGTCTATTATAGAGAAGGTAATTCTTCCTTCTGCTAAATCTATAGCAGATAAAGCAATTTCTTTTAATAGAGAGATTGTTAAGGTTGTTCCTGTAGATACTACAAATTTCCAGATTCGTCCAATTATATCCAAGAAGCCAACAGATGAAAAGTACTCGGTTGTTATTTATATTACAAAGGATAGCATTGATGGTGAAAAGGTTGCTGAGTTTACAGGTGCATTTGCTGATTATGCTTCAGCTGAGAAAGATCTTGCAGAGTTCAACAAAGAATTACTTAAATAATAATTATAGGGGATAGGAAATATCCTATCCCTGTTTAACTTTCTATTAAATACAAATACCCCGGAAAGGAGACTAATTATGTCTACAAACGTCAGAACTAAAACGTATGCTGATACGTTTATTTTTTCTGTTGCAGATGGTTCTACTGATCATGAATTACAAAAAGCTATAGTAGAATTTGTACATGAAGCAGATAGAATCATTCCAGTAGATCCTTCATTTAAGGCTGTTGCTGATCAGATTAAACTTAGACAGACTACAACTGTTCTCTATAAGATTCTTATGAGAAGGGATATTGTTCTTTGCTCTTATAAAAAAGAAATGCCTGCTACAATGAAAGTATTTGCTGCAAAGGATATCAAACTTGATAAGAAGAGAAGAATCTTTATAGACTGTACTAATTTAATCCATATGGAGAATGGATACTGGGTATGTAATGAGATAGATAAACTCTGCTCGTATCTATTCGGTGCAATGATCAATCTCTTATACCATGCAAATACCGATAAGATTACATCTAATTCATCTATAGTAAAATCTTCTACTCAGTGTTTCATAAAGATGTTTACCGGTATATTAAACAATCTTCGTACTATCAATTTCGCTGAAAATAGACTGAAGATAAGTTATATATGTGCTGTATATTATCTATACTCAGTTATGGGTAAAGATATCAATTATGCACGTTCTGCAGCTGTTGGTGCTATGAAATTATCACCACGTGAATCTCAGGCTTATGATATCTATTATGATGCAGATAAAGACTTTATAAATATCGATACATTTATAAAGTGTATTACCAATACATTCAATCTTAAAGATATGACTACAGATGTCTATATAAATAGATGGAGTTTTGTATATGGTAAAGGTACAATGTATGGAACAGAATATCTACCGGCATTCTTAGATATACTGGCATATGCTTTTGTAGGAGCTTATCTAAACAATCAGAAATCTATAGAAACAATGTGTAGATCAGATATGGTTGAATGCGCTACAACTCTTCTTAAAGTAGGTTCAGATACTTTAAATAGTGGAGAGAAATTAACTCTTGAAACTGCTTTACAGAATAGAGTAACAGAGAAATCATATTTGAGTGAAGCTCAGATTGATATCATATTAGAAGGAGATTCTGTTGGTTTGAAACTTGCTAGAAATGCTGTTGTATTTGGTATGTCTAGACCAGCATCTGCATTGGCTACTGTAGCTGTAGTTAAAAAGGAAGTAAAACAGATACTGAATTCTACAGATACTGTAACTGAGAAGAGATCTAGATTGACAAAACTTAGAACGGGTTTAAGAAAAGGTGCTGCATATAGAATGAAGCATGGTAATATTGTACCTGTAGTAGACAAAGCACTTAAGAAATCCTTATATGATAAAGTAGATAAGATATGTACAGATGCTATAGAGTCTTTAGTAGAATCTGTAGATATACCACAACCTAAATTTGTTCAATCTTGGGATTAAAATAAAAGCTGGGGATTGCAGAATCCCCAGCATATTTTATCAAACCATATTGCTAATACCATTTTGATGAACTACATTACTCATCTGTCGCTAGAGCGTTAGGAAATTTTGGTGAAGCATCGTTAACTGACAACCAAGGAATAAATTTGCTGTATAGAGACGTTATAGTACTAAATGTAAGTACAAATGATAGTCTAAACACGATATGCATACCTTATTACTATGGTAGTGGAAGTTGGGGAGTTCAAGTCAAGCAATTAGTAGGAGGAGATTATGCGACAGGTACAATTACTATAGATACATTATATACAAATAGAAAGTGGTAGAACTAATAAAATTTTAGGACTAGGGAATTATCCCTAGTCCTATTTTTATTCATTTGTAATTGGCTGATTCCAAATTTTTTCTAAATCTTTTATTCCAAACGGTATTTTGATAGAATTATTTTCTTTATAATCTGTCACATAAATATTGTCATCTTCAACTTTAAGTTTAGGTGGTTTATCGTCCAAACATAAAGATTTTAATTCCTCTACAGATATACCTGTATTTATGGAAACGCAAGACTGATCTTTTGGAATAATATGAAGAGTTGGTAAACATGGATTCATAACAGATCTTATAGAGTCAGTCAAAATAATATCGCTTAATTTCATTATATAATCCTCCTTATAGCTTTACTTTCTTTATTTAACAGTTGAAATCCTAAGATTTTTTCTATTTCAAAAATATTATGAGTATCTTTCAATTTACCTGCTACAAATTTACCTGCTACAAATAAGCCAGCTCTGCAATTATCAAGTTCATTATTACCGAAATAACTATTATACATATTAGCTGTAATTTTAACGGTAACAAATTCGGTGTTAAAAAATAATACTTCTCCTATTATATTCTCAATAGGAACCACACCGTAATCTGGTGAATCTACAAATAGAGGCATTCCTCCATTTTTAACAACTTCTTTTGTATATTCAGATTTCATAGCTTTTATAAATGAATCTTTATCCATTATGATTCCATTTATATTTGGCTCACCAAGCTTTGTTATTAGTGGTATTTTTATAATATTTTCTTCATCTTCTGTTTGCTTTACTTTTTCTTCATTGTCCATTATATAATCCTCCTTATAGGTATACCATATTTTTTAATTGTCAACTGAAACCCTAAGATTTTTTCTATTTCAAAAATATTAGGAACATCTCTCATTTTACCTTCTACAAGCAAACCAGCTCCATAATAATCACGTTTAGGATTGTCATGATATGTATTATATGTATCAGCTGACATTTTAACAGTAACAGATTCAGTGTCAAAAAACAATACTTCTCCTATTGTATTCTCAATAACCGCAGTATAGTCATTTATAGGAAAATCTACAAATAGAGGCATTGTTCCATTTTTAATAGCTTCTTTTGTAAATTCGGAGTCCATAGCTTTTATAAATGAATCTCTGTCGAATATAACTCCATTTATATTTGGTTCACCCGGTTTTGATATTAGTGGTATTTTTACAATCTTTTCTTCATTGTCCATTATATAATCTTCCTTACAATAGATTTACCTTCTTTTATAATTATCAACTGAAATCCTAAGATCTTTTCTATTTCAAAAATATTATGAGCATCTTTCATTTTATGTGCTTTTGTAAATAAATCAGCTCTGTAATAATTAAGCTCATGATCGCATAAATAAGTATTATACATATCAGTTGTCATTTTAACAGTAATAGATTCAGTATCAAAAGATATCACTTTTCCTATTGTATTTTCAACAGGAATAGTATTATTTATAGGAGAATCTACAAATAGAGGTATTCCTCCATTTTTATCAGCTACTTGTCTATCCATAGCTTTTATAAATGAATCTTTATCGATTATATATCCATTTATATTTGGCTCGCCAATTAACGGTATTGGTAATTTTACAATAGTATCATTACCAATTTGTTTTACTTTTTCTTCATTGTTCATATTTACCTCATTAAAGATTTAGCTAGAAATTCAACATATTCTTCTTCTCGTGAAGTGACAGCAGAATATTATACAGTTTTACGATTTTTAGCAGCTATACCAGTTAATAGCTGAAATTCGATAATATTTTTAATAGCAAAGGTATTTACATTTTTATCCTGAGATCCAACAAATTCACCAAAGCCTAAAATGCCAGCTTTTATTTTAGAAGTATTTTCAAAAGGTTTTATATATAGATTATATTTATCTTCTGTCGTCTCTACTTTAATATGATCTTCTGTCCACCCTACAACTTTTCCTATCCAATCTTCTATAGGAACATATTTCTGTTTAAAATAATTACTATTAAGAGTTAGAGGAAGACCGATATTAGTTTTAAATACTTCTTTTATACGTTCAGATTCCATAACCTTTTTATATGATTCCGGTTCGAAGAATATACCATTCACATTGACATCTTTACCAGGTCTAGTAATAGGTATATACGTAATCTTCTTATCCATAAACTACCTCTCATTCTTTATTCTCGTCACGCATAAACTTACCATTATTACATTCTTTAAAATAATCTACACAATTTTCGTATCCATAGTTCTTAGGATCTATCTCTTTATCAGCTACACAAGATCCACCATAATGAATAGCTCCAGAACTAGAAGCTCTAAAGTTAGAACACTTTCCACAATAGTGTTTTTGGTCGTATTCTTTTATATCACGTTTTAAACTTGTTAAACATTCTCTACAAAGAGGTATAGTTATACTGTCTATTTCTAAAACAGCTATAGTAGTATTACCACAGCTATCATAATCTTTATCATCGTAATCCGGTCCTCTAAAACGTAGCATATAAACCTCCTCCAATTTAATTTATATTTACTCCTTAGATCTCTTTTCTATAACATAGGATTCTATTTTATCGTCATATTTTATATGAAGAAAATCCATCAGTTTTGCCATACATTCTTCACATAATTCAAAATACGGCTCAACTATTGGAATCTCCTCATCCAAAGCATGATTATAAGGACCATTTAAGCTGCGTATCTTGACAGCAGATATATAATTAGATTCTATAGGAGTACCAGATTCAGTATCCCAAATATAAATACCTTCATCTGTTCTAGTTGCTTTGCTTCCACAATGTCTACAAATTAATCTTGCCATATAATTCACCTCATTCTTCTTTCTATCTTTCTTCATAAGTTTGACCTAATTTAAAGATAATATCAACTAGAGGTCTATGCTGAGCATCATATAACTGATATCCGGATATACTATAGACATCTGATACGCAATCTAAACCTTCCATATGTTCAATATATGCTCCAAATACTCCAGCAGAACATTTGTCCTCATTAGTTTCAATATATTCAAGTATCTCTTTATCTAATCTAGGATCAAGACGTACTTTGATATATTCTTTATCTACACAATATACAACTCCTAATTTATATTTCCTTATAAATTCTGCATCCAAAGAATCGCAATTATTAGCATATAAATATACAAATCCTCTATTTACAATTTCTATAAACTTATTATCAGATATAAGTTTTTCATAACTAGATCTAGAAATAATTCTACCAGTAAAAGGATTCATAGTATCTAAAAATTTTGAAGTAGGAATTGTTACCAAATGATATTCCTTCTTGTCATCTTCATTCATAATATTTTACTCCAATAATCTTTTATAATTCAACTCTAAGATTAACTATAGCTTTAGATAAATATTCTTTATATTCGTCTTCTGAAATTTCTTCGATATATCCGTTATAACAAACAGAATTGACTATATCTATAGATGTATCTTTTCCCATCTTACATCTAAATTTAAGTTCTTTGCCACATCTAGGGCATTTTATTATAGCATCAGATGGAGTATATGGGGTTCTATAATTAATAATATCGAAATCGTCTTTAAATATAGAAACAAACGAACAGCAATCTGTATGCTTTATTTTATAAAATTTATAAGTTTCTTTTTTGTCATACAATTCTACGATAGCCCGCATAATAATCACCTCCTGTATAAATAATTTTAACTGAAAGTTGTATAGATAATAAAAATTCATTATCGTAAAAATAAGAATAAATGGAATAGCTTTATGCTACTCCTTTTTATTTTTGTAAATTAAATAAATAATAGAGGTGGAAGAAATTCCACCTCTTTATTTTATAGAAGATCCATTGATATAGATTTGAGTGTCTACTGATGACATACAATATTATAGTGTTCATACATATAACAGCGAATACGGTGGAAGCATTCATGCTTTTAGAACAATGAAAATGGTGACATTATATGGTGTAGATTTGGGAAGCACATCAGCTCCACCCGAAAACACAGATTGGCTTATTCAAACATTAGATGAAATATATCGTCCTATATTTTCTGTACATTGTTTAGGTTTAACTTCAGAAATAATTTCATATGATCATTTGATAACTGTAACCATAAACACAGATGGTGTTATTTCGACATATACATATGATATATATTCTAGAATTGTTTTGAGTTTCTGTGCATCATATATCGTAAATTAAAAAAAAAAAAAAGAAGAACAAAAATAAAATACAACAGTTCTTAAATATAAAAATATTCCCAGTAGGTGTTATCCTACTGGGAATATTTTAATGTAATTTGACAAGTGTACCTGCTCTATAACCACTGTCTGTAATTTCTATACCTTCAGAATTATCATCTTTATCAAATTCCCAAAATACCATTTTATATTCGAGATTTTTATAAAAACCTAACTGTTCCGGAATTTTATCCACTATGGTATTAATTACAGACTTTTCTCCAGCATAATCTAAGTACTTTTTATCACCTTTTATAATTGGATCTGTGTTATAAATACTCTCATAGAAATCTTTCTTCTCAGATTCAGGTAATTTAGTTGCGTCAAGAAATAATCTATGATCTTCACACAGCCATAGATAACTATCACTTTCCATGTTTCTCCATTATTTATCAATTATCGTTCTTATCATTTGATTCGTATTCTTTATATCTCTTGCATCTTTCTTCAAAAGTTTCACCTAATTTGAATATCAGATCTATAGGAGGTCTATACTGTTCATCGTATAACTGATATCCAAGTATAAAAGTAACGTCTACTTTCGGATCTTCTCCCATAGGATT
>AUXO011353398.1_pt1 | contig 37419 bp, 33 predicted proteins | sample 768731 | NCBI WGS metagenome assembly AUXO01 (sample SAMN02715735, study PRJNA202380) | gut metagenome | biome: sheep rumen | host: Ovis aries | place: New Zealand: Palmerston North | reverse complement strand
GCAACGTTTCCCTACCAGACATAGGGAAATGTCATACTCAGGACTCGAACCTGAATCTCCCAACAGAGGTGATCAATCCTTACTGCGGGCGTTTACCCTACTAAACTTGTATGACTTAATGGACGTGACAGGACTCGAACCTATTTCTCCGAATATATTTCTATATTCCTCGCGAGAGTTGTTTTACCATATTAAACTACACGCCCTATGCCGTGTTTGGGAATCGAACCCAAAGTCTGCATCACATCTCCGTATCTTTAGGTATAACTTCACTAAATTGTTTAACCGAAGAATCTTGACCCGTTACGACCAACTGAACTTTCACGGCTTAATGCCTGTTTAACGACACAGGCTATCGGGGTTATTTAGTCCTCGAAAACTCGAACATGTCGTATCCCAACGGCAATAGCGGTGGTGGGGGTCGAACCCACATAATGACATGGCTTATAAGGCCACCGCATGAACCTTTCTGCTACACCGCTAAACAGTAGGTCACTGCATTCCTACTTCCCCTCTTTTTGCACCTTATAGAATGATTAACTAGTATCTCATCCGTATGCTTTACAGACCTAAATTAATAGGTGAAGATGGGTAGTACACCAAGCAAGACTCGAACTTGCGACCCACGGCTTAGAAGACCGTTGCACTTCCAACTGTGCTATTGGTGCAAAAGCCAAATTCCTAGGTACATGATATTGAACTACCAACGTACTTTAGTCCGTTGGATTCTATGGAATCCTCACGGATATTCCTTTCTGCTTCAACGAATACTCAGCATTGCCGCTTTGCGGCGTAGCGTCCATACCCTCCACAGACATTAGTTCCCGTAGTTCCTACGGTACTTAACTTATCAGTATTGCTCCTTCACGAAATTTGACTAAGCAATAAATCATTCCCAATACCATACGTTAGGGCTTTTCCAGGCTCTACGTTTGCTACCCTAATCCTTTTGTTACTTAATTATGCGCACTTACTAAGTAACTCCATTCTTTACTCTCACAACTTGCTCTTCGTAGCAATGATTTATTGAATAATAATATGATTAGATACTACGAATCAAGATAGCATCATAGCCGAGGCTACTAGCCCGACACAGAGTTCATAACCATATTACTAATACTTTATTCAATTTTCAAAGAACTTTGAAAATTTCTAAAGACTCAGGTGTTTTTAGATAGCTGCTCTTTTTCAGCAACAGGACATGCACCTAAAACCTCTGTGTTGGTTAGCCTCGCCAACATTGCCCGATTTTAACGGGACTTTAAAATCTCATTGTGTGCTGTTACGCCAAAGTGGAGTGTAATCCTTACCATTTACGGGGTGATTACCTGCTATCCTCGGAGTGACCGACTCACCTATATACCATTACACTTCACTCTATCAATTTGATATATAGCCTGATCCGCCTATTCACTCTTTCGCTAAATTTTACTTTAGCTGATTTGCCATAATGCTAGCTAAACATTAGAGGGCGGTGTAGCTTTAATGCGTTCTACATCTTGGAAGATATAGAATCAGGATATGCTATTGGCGATTGCCACACTCATTAAGGATGTTTGCTTCTAACCCAACCACAATAAGATTAACTGGAAATGAAAGATTCAAACTTTCATCTAACGACCCCAACAAAGGTCGGTTGTTTTATCAGTTAAACTAATTTCCAACAATGGGTAGGGATGGATTTGAACCACCGAACCCGTAGGGGAGCGGGTTTACAGCCCGCCGCGTTTAGCCACTTCGCTACCTACCCAAACGGTATGATCATAATCATCACGATTATTCACACAAAATTGACAAAGTTCTAAAAAGGAGGTTTATTCTATTGTCAAAGATTGTCTGAATCAACCAGACGAATACATTAGATATACAAAATACAAAAACAAGTCAACAAAAAAATTAATCATCACAAATAATCATTTGCTGGTTGCTAATGTCATCGCACAAGCGGCAATGATAGATAGAAATGCAACTTACACACAAAGTACTTGCCAATGCGTGTTTACAAAATTTGCAATGATAACAATACACACAATTTGTGCAAAGTTCACAGAAATAACAATTTCTACATGATACTAATACTTTTGAATCATGGCAGTTTGTGCATTTTTTGGAATCTTTCAAATTTGATGATTTTGAACAAGATACGCAGCAAGTACTATTTTTGCATTTATAACAGCCTACACAACCTTTGCAATTTTTGCATTGAACACAAGCAATATTATTTGATCTTCTAACAACAAATTTAGAATTATGTTTAAATCGAAACATCAGACACTACAAACAAACACAAAAAGAATAGCTATTTAGACGGCGGATTATATTTAGTAAGCGGTGTATTTGTCTTTCCACAAACAACGCAGGTATGACCTTTGAACTGCTGATTTGAACATCCACTTACACGACAGCCGATAAATCCGCAATATTTACACTTATACAGTATAGATGATTTGCATTTTTTACCGTTCTTTTTAATTCCTTGACACTGAAATAGCATAACAATCTCCGAGTGAAAAAAAATCCCACTACCGTTTATAGATAGTGGGACAGTTTCAGAATAATCAAAGATTATTCGGCTCGATTATCGACAACATCTGCATGAACTTTCTTGACAATAACGCGACCTGATACAGTAAGAATACTGACATTGATCAAGCAACCATTGCCATCGCTTGCAGTGTCAGCACCTTCTGGGACGGAAACGACATCGCAAGTCTCAGGTGAAAGTGGATGTTTGCTATCGACAACACCGACAACAACAGCCTTAACTGTTTCTGTTTCACCCCACTGATTTGTGATTGTTTCGAGTTCGTCAAGTGTCACTGGGCAGCAACCCTCTGGCGCAACGACAGCGGAATTTGGATCAGATGAATCTTCTGGCACACCTGCGACAGCTTTAACGACGACAGCAGAAAGTTTCTTGCCTTCTTCTGCAAGAACGATTTCGAGTGATGGCGCATCCCAATCAAGCGTCCATTTCTCTGCACCATCAGACAAACGTTTGTCTGTGATTGCGACAGGAACTTTGATTGTGCATTCAACATAATCATCAGATGTCGGTGTACATTTAACAAGAACATGGCCAGTAGGCTCAAGTTCTCCGCTAACGACAAACAAAGGATTAAGAGCTACTGGTGTTGGGTCGCCACCGTCATCAGCAGCACCAAGTTCATCAACCAGTGTAATTGTTAATGCAACATCATCATCGCCATCTTTACCAGTGATCCCAGCAGACACGACAGACGCAAGATCATCAGCCTTTAATTTGTCGTCCTCATTGTGACGTGTAGTGGCAACAAGTTCGCCAGCTTCGGCAGGTGCATTGGCAACGACAGCGGCGAGTTCAAGTGCGTCAACGCCTTCAATTGCAAAGTGTTTGCCGCGCTGGTCTTCACAATTGATACAGACACCGAGTTCGATTTCCTGAGTCTCATAACCCTCTGCACTGACAATTGCTTTCACAGTGAACAGACCATTCTCGACGAGGTTCTGAAGCTGTGAATCTGCTTTTTCGGCGGGAACAGATGGAAGTTTGACTGCATCGAGTTCACCAGTGGTATTAAAGCCAACGGCATCGGGGACAACCGTAACGGTAACACTTACAGTAGAACCATCCTCTGCATCAACAGCTTTCACACAATCTGTTAAACCAGCAACTTTTAGACATCCACCCTCGCCTTTAGCACCTGTCATGTTAGCTTTTGTCAGATCAGTACCAACGATAATCCAAGGACGAAGGAACATAGCTTCGGCGGGTTCGGCTGTCGAATTGCTAATTTTCATCTGTTTCTGTGCTGGACGCTGATCAAACGGCTCAATAAAGAGCAAAAGTTTGAACTGATCCTGACCATCTTCGGGTGTAAAGATAACAGGGATTGTCTGTAATTTGGATGGGTCTAATGCAATGCTAAGATATTCACTTTCAGCAGAGGCTTCGAGATGGAGAACTTCTGGATTGCGTGTCGCAATTGTTTCGAGATCGAGTTCCCATTTGCCACCAACAGACTGACCATTGTTTTTGTGAAGACGAACGGTACGTTCTGAAATAAGTTTCCACTGTGCTTCTTGAACGTCAGAGCCATCAAGACGAATTGGTTTACCAAAATATTTGCAAAGAGGATCGCCAGTCAGTGTTTCGGATGTAACATCGGCTGTAATCTCAGCGGGAACTTCGACGGCGACAATAAGATCGCTCATAGAAACGAGCAGGCTCTTTTCTGGGTCAATACCGCCATTTTCTGCATTTGAAGTAGTTGCGAAAGTAACGAACATGCCATCACCCTCTTTACCGTCCATGTCGTGACGAAGAACGGTTACAAAGTCTGTATTAAGCATGTCGGTGAGAATAGGGCAAGCAACTAAGTTGCCATCTTTATCGCGAGCGAGAACGCGATCTAAAGGTAGCTGGTCAACTGTTTTTGCACCGAGAGCTTCTGCCTGTTTTACGCGTGGTTCTAAAACCTGTGCGGCATTCAGTTCTTTTCCTGCATCTGTTTTAAAAAGTAATGTTCTGTCAGCCATAATTTTAACTCCTAAAAATGATAATTAATCAGAAACCAAAAGATTTCCATCATTGGTTGGATAACCTTCTCTAGTTTCACCTGTTCCACTTGTCGAAATAATATTTGCTATCTGCGTGTCTGTCAACGGCGTGCCATTGACAGTCGGAATGTAAACATCTTTTTCGCCGTCTTTTTTTACCAAGACTGAATAATATTTCTTTGAGAATCCGTCAATGATTCCTTTTGAAATATCAGATGATGATTCTGCTTTGTCTGGCTCAAAGCCCCAAATACGTTTCAAAGATACTGTATATTCTTCACTATCTACGATTGTTTCTGAATGCCATGATTCATTAACATCAGTAGATTTCATTTCGGTAATACGTTCATTTCTGTTTGTATTGCCTATCCAAGTGCCACAAGCCCTGTGAATCCAACAAGCCTCATCATCCAATAATTCATTTAGATAATAAACATTGTCTGTATCTTCGGCTGTCGGAATATATGTTTCACAATCGGCTATATAAACCAACTTGTCATCTGCATCTTTTATCGCAAGATCATTGTCAGCTACAATCATTTGTGCTAATTTGTCTTTTTGATACCAGAGTTCATCTTCACGATGATGAGCTAAAAATGATTCTGCATAATCGACATCAAAATCATAAGGTTTATAAATCGGCTTAAATTTAAATCCATCCAATTCTGAAACATATCGGGGATAGACAAAGTTTTCGTAAATCGTAGATTCACGATATATATTTTTTTTCATAAAACTTCCCCATTCGTTAAAAGAAAAGAAAACAAAACAATATTCTTATAGATAGAAATGTGCGAACGTTATTTTGGTGAAGCCATGGCAAAAAACGACAAAAAAGAAATTGATTCAAAATTGCTAAAAAGCATAAACGCTTTAGAAAAAGCCACACGCAATATGCAAAAGATGATGGCAAAAGAAAAAACATCTTTTGTTTATAATCTAATGGGCGGTTGTCCTTTGGTAATTACAACATCAAACGATATAAATTCAGTACGCACAATTCTAAAAAAATTTTCTGATTATTTGGAATCACAGAATGAAACAATCAGAATTGTTTCTGAATATAATGAGAATTTAACAATCGAACAATTCATAGAAATGTGTGTGAGTATCGTATTTTTTGAAGACAGCCCGACAACAAAAAAGCTAGTTCTGCGACCATACAAAGAATATGATCAACTAGAACTAGCTTTCGATTTTAAGCATGTTGCTAGTATTTTTGGAAATTAATTATGCTGATTCACCTTCTACAAACATAATTTCCAATCTACCATTTATTCGTTCAACACATCCAACCCACATATCTTCTTCGCCATCATCTTGTGCTTCAATCATCGCAGCAACAGCTTCTCGTCTTGTGTCATAATCAACATCATCATAACGATCTACATCTTGCATAAGAACATAAGTGCCCTCAATGAGTTCTAATTCATTATAAAGAGCGTTTTCAAATTTACGACATTTTGATACACGACGTTTACTTTCTTTTTTAGCGCGAGCGCGGCGGCTCTCAATCACACGACGTAGATTGCGGCGACGACGCTGCACGGACTCATCCATATCAATTTCTTCTGTCTCATCAAGTGCATTCTGACAAGCAAATTCAAGTGCTTCAAGAAGACCGTTGTCTTCACTTAATGCATATTCAGCAACAATGAGTTTTACAAACGTATTTGGATCTTCCATCGCACGCGTATCATAGGCTTTTAAATCATCAAGTTCCCAGCCAAGTCGCTGCTTTTGAGCAGGTGTTAATTCAGAAACAGGCCATACAGAGTCAATGGCATCAATAATTTTTCCGCAACATTCAGTAGCTTCGTTTTCCATGCGTTCCATCTCATCTTCGATGGCTTTTTTTGTTTCCTCATCACCTTCTTTGTCAGCTTTCCAATAATCAGCATCAAGATTTTGTTCTGCCGCACCCATTAAATCTGCAATACCTGCGTTTTCTACGCCATAACGCATAATACCGCGTGCTGTTTCATCCATATCAGCAAGAACTTCTTCAATATTGCGAACTGGACGCTGTGATTCAAAACGTTTGCTAATTCTTTTCTTATTCTCTACTTTTCTTGTTTTCTTAATCATATGAACTACCCACTGTGATTCAAAACGTTTGCTAATTCTTTTCTTATTCTCTACTTTTCTTGTTTTCTTAATCATGTGAACTACCCACCGCCTCGCGTGTGCTTTCGCATAGCGCATTAAATGCGGTAGGCTTCGAGTGCAAGCGTATCTCCACTAATAGAAAACCTGTTAGTGTGACACACAGTAAGCTCGCTATCCCCCACGTTCCGTAGGTTCAAATCCCTTAACCCTTCTTTGAGGATGTTCATTGCGGCATTTAAGTCACGATCATGTACTTCACCACATTCAGGACAAGTCCATTCACGAAACTTTAAGCCTCGTAAGCCTTTAACAGACACGTTCTTACATCCACAACCATTACAAAGCTGTGTACTGGGATAAAAACGGTCTATCTTGATTATTTTACGTCCATACCATTCTGCCTTGTACTCAAGCATAGAAACAAATTTAGCAAAACTAGCATCTGTAACTGATTTAGCTAGTTTCTTGTTTTGTTCCATACCTTTGACAAATAGGTCTTCCAAACAAATAATTTGGTTTTCTTTTATAAGTTTGGTGGACAACTTTTGAAGAAAATCATTTCTCTGGTTCTTTATTTTCTGATAGCACTTAGCTACTTTAATTCTAGCTTTCTCATATCCCTTACCTCCTTTCTGAGTTCTAGCAAATTCTCTTTGTTTCTTTTCTAATTTCTGTTCAGAATTACGAAAATGCTTTGGTGCTTCAACTCTAGTTCCATCTGAACAAACAACAATATCATGCAATCCTAGATCAATACCTACAACTCTATCTGTAATAGGTAATGATCTTGGCTGTTCTATCTCACATAAAACAGAGGCATAGTACTCTCCACTTCTTTCTTTGCTTATTGTCGCTGAAAGAATGCGTCCTTCATGCTGTCTATGCTCAACGACATTGATGTACCCTATTTTCGGAATTTTCAGTCTATGACCGTCAAACCGAACAGAATCATTGTTATTGTCTGTGGTGTAACTCCATCGGCATTTGTGCTTTGACTTGAACTTTGGAAACCCTGTATTTGGCTCTTTAAAAAACTTATCGTAAGCGGCGTCCAAGTTTTCTCTGGCATGAAGTAATGCTCGGCTATCAGCATTTTTAAGAAATGTGTGTTCTTTCTTCAAGTCATAGTAAGTCTTTTTAGACTTTTGCTTTGTTTCCTTATAGACCTTGATTCTATCGTCCAGTAGTTGGTTATAGACGAATCTAGCACAACCTATGTTTTGGTTGATTTTCTCTGCTTGAGGTGCAGTTGGATAGAGCCTATATTTGAATGCTTTGAACATGGTATTTAGCCTTGAATACTAGCCTAATTTATCTCTTGAAAAGAGAGTGTGGCGGACGTTAGGCTTTACATCTTTTCGGCTCTCGACAACCTAGCCACACATTATATAGATAGAACAGTTTGAAATTCTTTTCAAATTATTATTGTTCGCCTAAACCACGGGCTAAAGCCTCGTTGGTTTGCGTCTCGCATCATATCAATTCCCCATAATAATAAAATAAAAGGATGACCAGTTAGCCATCCTTTTATTAGATAGAATGTCGTTTCTAAATCATCATCGGCATGATAACTGATAATGTTCCAAAATTCTTTGCATCAAAATCAGTCTCAGACATGACCACAATCGGCGAATCAGGATCAACAACTCCGACGACGGCAAACAAATCATCTACAATTGATAATGATTCCTGTAAATATTTGGCGTTTAAACCAATTATAATTTCTTCACCTATATATTTGCATTCGACATCATCTGACATACTTCCCATTTGTCCAGACGAGCAAATATTTACATTGTTCTCAGACAACTTAATCCGAACCAATGGCTGCTTTGGATTAAATAAAGAACTTCGTTTAAGACTTGCAATCAACAAATTTTTATCAACAACAAAGCTCTTAAATGTTTGTGGAATTACAGCAGAAAAATCAGGAAATCTTCCAGAAATCAACGAACTGACAACTGTAATTTTGTCACCCTTAAATATTGCTTTGTTGCCTTCTGATTTTTTCTTTTCCAATGAGAATAAAACACTTTCTTCTTCTGAAAAGAATTTAGAAAGCATCGTCACGGCTTTTGTTGAAAGAATATAACCATCTGAATTAGCATCCAGACCATTCATATCTTCTGCTGACAATTCTGCTTTTGCGAGCCTATGACCATCGGTTGAAACCATTGTGACAACAGCTTCTTTATTTTCAAATTTATGGTCAAGATGCACGCCGCAAAATTCTGGTCTTGAATTATCTGTTGAAACAAATTGCGAGACTTGGCTAAGTGCATTCTTCAATTCAGAACTTTTAAACTTCAATCCTGCCTTAACATCACTGATAACAACGTTAGGAAATTCCGACCTATCAGCAATATTCATATTGGCCTTAAATTTACCACTTGAAATTTTTATTGCAGATTCAGTGAGTTCAAAAGTTATTTCGCCTTTTGGCAATCCTTTTATAATTTCAAGTGTTTCTTTTGCTTTCAACAGAAAAGCACAATCGTCATCGACTTGTGCCTCAACTACCAACTGTACAATATCAGTCAAATCCGTTGCGGTAAAAGTGCAAACACCATCTTTTACTTCAATCAAAAAACTTGAAAGAATTGCAAAAGTTGATTTTCCACCAGCAACGCTGCAAATTTTTTCAAGTGCTGACAAAAGAATGTCACGATTAAAAACTAAGCGCATAGCCAACTCCAAGATTATATAATATTTTCTCTTGAGAAATATCTTAACAGAACGTCTCTAACTTCTGTTTCAATATTCTTTTCCTTAATTATATTGTCAAGAATTTCAGTCACAGAATTTTCTTCTTTTATATCTGCTGACAACTGAAATATTATATCTGATATTTTCTGTTTTACTGTTTCGTCAAGTTCTGGCTTTTTTGGCTTTTCTAATGACTGTTTTGTAAAAACAGATTCGCTCGCTTCCGCAGCAACCATGACTTTTTCAAATTCATAATTGCCATCATAATATTTAACATGATGAAAGCATGGAAGTCTATTGATTTGTTGAACGTGTGATGAATTTCTCAAAAGAGATCCGCATCGAACAACAGTATAATCATCTTTTTCTGCCACACCATAATAAGTATGGTCATGGCCTAAGAAATAGACTTTATATCCGAGTTCTGCTGCCTGTTCTTCTGTTATGCGATCTCTTGCGGCTTCTTTAGCTTCATCAGGAATTGCCTTAACAAAATCGAAACCATAAAAGCAATGTGCAACACAGCATTCATTTTCTGCTGTCGATTTCTCTATTTCTTTTGCATAATCAAAGCCACTTATATTTATTGAAGTGCGACCAGATTTTATTTCTATAAATCTAAAATGAGTTAGCGCACCAGCCTCAAACATAAGATATAACGGTGACTTTTCAATGAATTTATAATTTTCAAATGGCAAATCATGATTACCAATTATTGTTGCAATCACTAAATCCGCTTTATTCTTTATCTTATATTCTGTTTTCTTTTCATTGATCGTTCGTATTATCTTTGTCAGATATGGAATAGGTATTTGCTGCTTATGAAAGAAATCACCTTCCATAACGACAACTTGAATTTGATTGTCAACGCAATAATCTAAAACAAATTCAAGTTTTTTTAAGCAAGTCTCAGAATAATTATCGACGCGACAACTCGGAGCTTTGTCACAAAAGTGTGCATCTCCGACAACAATAAATTCTGGCTTTACTGATTTTATTTTCAAAAAATTGTTGAGAGTTGACATGGTGTGTTTCCTATTTAAGATCGCAGAATGTTACATATGCAGATGTATCTTCGTTGTATTTGCCGTTCTTTAATTTTTCAACAACGAAGCTGATTAGCCTTGCTTTAACATTATCACCCTCTTTTTCCGTCTCAGGAATCAAAAGTTCAACGCTCTGGCAATGCTTTATATTTATATTTTGCTTATAAGCGCAACGCATCGACCTAATCATAAGTTCAACCGTCGCTTTTAGATTTTGAAAACCATTCGGTTCTGGATCGTCATGTCTCCAATAAACATGGCTCAATGTCCACGCATTTTTTACCTCATTAAATTCTGGCACTTTCTTTTTGACTTCCAGCTTGTATTCGCCGACACCATTGTTTATGAGCGCATGTGTAAAGTCCAATTTCTTGACAGATGAAAAGTCAAGCTCAATAGGTTCGTCGCTATCTGTGTTGTTATTCTCATAGTTTAAAGAATCAGAAAACACATTATTATTTTTTGTTGACACACATACTACTGACAGACTTTGCACAACAGCCCCCACAAAATCATAGATCGCTTTCTACCAAACTATAAACGCCATTTGCCACCTCATAAGTTCGTTCTGCAAGTTCAGAAAATCTTGGATCATGTGTAATCAGAACAACAATAAGACCATAGGCATCTTTAAGTCCATAAAGAAGCTGATTCAAAAATGGTATATATTGATCCGAAACCTGAGAAAACGCCTCATCCAAGAAAACAATTTGTGGCAACTTAAAAAATGTAATGAAATAAATCTGTATAATAAAAGACGTGACAACGAGAATACCGCCAGCAACAGATGAAGTATCTAACGGGAAACGATATGTTTTGTCGCCGACCGTCTCTGTAATGTAAAAAAAGACATTCTTTACATTGCGTTTGTCAACAATCTCAACTTCAAATGACAATTCCTTATCATAAAAGACTGTTCTGAGACACCGAGTAACAACAACCTCAAGACGTTTGATTTGCTCAAGCGAATAACTTGCAATCATTTCTTGAACAACTTTTTGTGCCTTGCTCAATATGTTTATTTGATGAGTTAATGCTTCGAGTTCTTCTGTCGTTGTCCGTATAACTTCTTCAGATTGTTCGACAGTAAACCTCGCATTGCTCACTTTATTCGTCAATTCTGCAATACGCTGCTTGACCTGTATTGTTCTTAGGTAGTTAGTATTCATTGCTGTTCCCCACGCAAATGCGTTCGACTTGGAAAAAATTTTTGCAAACCAAAAAGCAATCGTGATTGGCATCCGAATATGTCTGATAACCAACCCCATTTGCAAGTAGGCAGAATATGATTGATTGCAACGCAAGCATCAGATCCCGTCCAATTGATTCACATTTTCCTCAAGCGAATCTAACTCCATTTCAATATCAAGTCTGTATTGCTCAAGCAAGTCTTTCGCCTCATCTATGCTGTTCACATTGAAGTCTTGCTTTAATTGCTGTGTCAGCGCATCCAGCTCGTCTTTTGCAACCTTATACTGTGTGCGTAGCTCAACAAGCCTTGTCTCTGAATCCTTTTGTTTTTTTAACAGTGTGTTGTAACGAGTAATAAGTTGTTTGCTGTCGTTCATTGTTTTCCTCTGTGCTGTGTGTTAGATGTCATCGTCATCATATTCGTCGAAATCATCTGCATCACAAAGATCACATGATTCATCGTCATCTTCGTAAGAAATTTCGACTTTTTCCTTGCTGCCGTCTGTAAATGGAATGTTGTCAGGTGACAGATACCGCCATCCGTGATTCTCATTCCACTGGTGATTTCGATTATCACCAATTACAGCTTCTCTCTCAATACCACAATGGCTGCATTTTGCAAGGTAAATTTCTTTAACATCCTCGCGAAAAACATTCCACTCCCATTTGTGACCCAATGGACTTTTACACATCGGCTCGGCCTCATTCATCGCACCGATAAAAATAATTGTTTCCTTGCCATCTGTCATATCTGTCAGCGAAATATAATCAAAAGGAAAACACGGACATCGGAAATCGACAAGATAATTCTTTATTTGCTCAAGTGCTTCTGTGTTTGGCAGATATAATGGAAAGAAAACACGATATGAATCCAATCCATTTTTTCCAAGTGGCTTTACAATATACCAGTCAATATATTTAAGATAAAATTTTTGTGAAACGTAATCAACCTTAACACCAGACCTTATTTCTTCTATTTTTGTTGTCGTTTTTGCATTATATGCTTTTTTTAAATATTCCCTATCCAATTCAATTAGTTCGTTTATACTTCTTTTTGTTACCCTCGAACTCGTTTTGATTCTATTATTCATACATGCAGAGAAAAATTCATCCGTTTCTCTTTCGTTGAATTTTAACCACTGCACAAGTGATATTAAATCTAATGGCATAACATTCTCCAATCATTATATTATCAAAGAACATCGGAATATCCATTTCCTATCCTAATATCATTAAATATCAAATTTGTTTAAATATGTAAATTATAAAAAAATCCCCATCACAACGAATTATCATGATGGGGATTCGGTGGTTACATGCTTGAATCGTAAGTAGGAAACGATCAAACATAGATATATTATATCATTCTAATCCGATTTGACAACCTATTGGACAATTTTTTCTCAATTCTTTTATTGTGTGCAATATTTCTCTAGCAGATTCTTTTATTTCAATAGGTGTTCTATCCTGCATCCAATCAACAGTCAAAACATGACAGAAATTTCTAAGATGTGAAACAAGTTCATTATATTCTGCAATTAAGCCTGCAAGATAAGAAATCGGAATATTTGCTTCCATTTTACGACCTGCTTTTTCTGTCATGCGCTTGTTTAACCTTTCAAGTGCTTTTTCTGGTGTGACTGACAAATATATTATAGCTGTTGGATAAGACAGATTTCCACAAGTCATTTCTGCGAACAAATCATAATACAAATTTGCTTCATCATGTGTCATCTTTCCGTCTTTTTCTAACAAATTAACGAAAACACCATCAGACCAAATAGCAGAATCAGCAACACTCGAAATTCCATCACGGCTTAATGTTTGAGCAAGTTTATGCTGCTTTAAACGTTTTGTCAGCATTTCAACTTGCACTGTAAATCCCCAACGTTGTTGATCTTTATAAAACAATGGCATAAACACGGAAGCCTCGCCATCCTCTTTTGCCGCTGGCTCATAAAAGCATCTACACTCACCTGATTCTTCTCTAATAACTTCACCTAATGCTTTTGTAAAACTAGATTTGCCTGTCGCTATCGCACCGATAACTGGAATAAATAAACCATTTTTAGGCTTGCTAAATCTAAAATTGCATGGTGACATAATAATATCCTTAAAAATATGGTTATATAATAATGCAGACTATTTGCTATTGTCATCTGCATCCAAAAAGAATCCAAAATTAAATTCGTTTGGTAATACACAACCAATAAAATTACCAATTACTGCACAGATATATGCTATAACAATAGATAGTGCATTATCAGTAAAAGTGCTTAAAGATGCCATTGAATAATAAAAAGCGTCTGCAATGCTGTGTATAAAACCACAAAGAATGAATACAGGTATTCCAATCAGCAGTGGAATAAATTTCTTTTGCCTTGCAAATTTAACAACCGTAGTCATAATTATTCCGCATCCAATTGGTAATATAAGCATCTGCAATAAATTTAAACTGACACGTTTTTCTACAATAGAATTTGCGACCTGTATCAAATCAGGCTTCGCACATTTCATAGCAAGCGCAAAAAAGAAAGCACCAACTATATTTCCTAATAAGATAAGCGGCAACATTTTTGCGTCATGCTTTGTTTTTATAAAACCAACTTTTCCTGTATAAAGTGGAAGCTGATAATGTACGACAGCAAGCAGACCAAACGCGAATAGCACCGCACCTGCAATGCCGCCAATACTAAGATAAACAGTTCCGCCTATAGATATGCAAATTCCAGCAAAAACTGATTTTCTAAAACAAATTAAATTTGAATTTTTATCACAATCATTATTATTTTTTAGATTTTCATACATTCTAATAATGCTCCAATTATAATCATTAATATAACAAACAATACAAAGAAACAGAATGAGTGTATAAGTGCATCATCAATCAACAATTCTTTTCTTTGTTCTTTTAGCTTCCATGCTTTCAAAATTATCAATTTCCCTTTGAATGTAGGCTATCGCCGAAACCCATACAAAAAAAAAGCCGCATCTTTCGACACGGCTTTATTATATAATACAAATATATATAATTTCGCAACTATATATTTTCTATTTTGCCAAAGATTTTACAATCTCAAGTTCTTCCTTTGTGACACCATCCTCAAAATTATCTTTTGCTTTCTCAAAAAGAGACTTTACTTCGAGAGCATTGTCAACAATTGTTTTCATTCTTTCTAATGATTCAATATCCAAACAAATCTTTGTCATAAGAATGTTTGTATTATCAAATCCACACTCAAACACTTCATTGTTTGAATACTTGAGATTTGCATATTGGTTGCCACGGAACAACGCAGGGTCTAACATGCGCTTTAATTCAACGAGGCTATATTTTAAATAAGCATTGATGTCAGCAAGCATGTGAAGCGCATCAATCTTATCAGCAACAGATTTACGCAATTTTTCACGCTTATTGCGGTATTGGTCAAAAGCAGTATTCTTTGAAACACCCTTGGCCTCATCCTCGTTAAATTTAGACATATCATCCAAGATTGTTTCCATGACATCTTCTGTTACAGGTGCGGCGGCGGCAGGCTGTTGTTCTTCGACTTTTGGCGTCTGTGCTTTGTCAGTACTTTTCTTTTGCAATGTTTTTGCAATATGTTGAAGCGCATCATCTTTTGCAGATTTCGGCTTGTCTGCTTTTTCAATTTGTTTGACTTCAACTTTCTGCTGCGATTGAACTTTGACTTTTTCCTGCTTCAACTCTTTTGATTTCTTTGCAAGCAATTCTTCTTTTTCTTTTCTTTGTTTAATTCTGTCATATTCACAAAAACAATAAGAAGCAAGGATATAGAAATCACCAAAAGACATATCCATAAACGTTTTGAACGCATCTTTTTCAGTTTTAAGACCGCAGAACTTTTCACAGTTCTTTGGTGGCTGAACAGTGCTATTTAGCCATGTCTCTTTAAATGCTGTTTCCATTTCATCTATGGAAGGAACTTCATTGGTCATCTTTTTAACTGAATAAAAAACGAGATTGCGCGGTGCTGTCGAAATCATTGTTCTACGATGACCATTCACACTCTCTGAATGAAGTATGATCGCCTTGCGCTCAATCATCTTATCAAATACATTTATGAGCGCAGCATCATAATTTTTTAGTGTTTCACGAACAGTGTCTTTGCGTTTTGACTTTGATCTGTCCACAAAATCCAAAACCTTTTCAATAAGGTCTTTTGCGATTCTTTCTGAATTTGAACAATTCTCATCGAAATTGATCTGCATGGTTTGTTTCCTTTTTTGCAAAAAAGTGTATGTTATGCCTATCCAACATGGATATGCGAATGCTAGTTTTTTCTAATTCAATTTTTCTTTTTTGGCAATGGCGTTTTTCCGAAAATGCAATCAAGATCATTGTCTTCGACAGCACGTTCGCTCCACAATTTAAAATGATTATCACGTTCTTCTGATTCTTTTTTCTTCTGTCGTTCCTGATAAATCATTTCACATTTGAATTTTTCATTGTCAAGTTCTTCGTGCCATTTCTCGACTTGTTCAGAACGCTTAAATGGATTTTCTCCATTTTTCAATGCGTTGAGCATATTGTTATATTCGTTCTCGTAGTCAGACATTCTAAATCCTTTTTAGAATAGTATTTCGTCTTCACGCTTAACAGCCAGATCGACGCCGACAACAGCGCCACTATAATTATCCTCATGAGTCAATAAAATATCATGCAGTATATCTCGCTGATCATCAGAAAAGTCTTTATCCAACGTTTCTAACTGTTGAAGTATCATAAGATTCTTTTCGTTCTGCTTAATAACTGCATCGACGACCTTACACACTTTATCAAAAGATGAATCTTTTGACAATTCCATGCTTTGCGAATCTGACAATAGCATTGTTTTCGCAATACTTATCTTATTTATACTCTTACTTTTGCACAAATTTCTCTTATGAAATCCATGCTTTGTGTTTTCGTTTGTCTTTGAATGTTCAACAGGCTTGCTTTCATTAACACTTGTTTTTTCTTTTTTATTTCTGATTAAATCACAGCTATTCTTAACTTTTAAACAATCATATTCAATGACATCATCATCAAAAAACTTATTTTCAGATGAATCACGTTCAAAGATTTCGCCATCATCAGTCACATATACGAAATCATTTTCATAATCATAGCAAGAACCACAATAATTAAATTTCTCTGGCTTTGGTTTCATTATTTGGTTCTTAAATTCAGTCAATAAATCCCAAATAGGAATCCCCCTCACAGATTTACGATAGCCGCAAGATGCATCACACATTGTCTTTGGATCATTGCATCCATTTGGGAACTTCACAAGTATTCTATTTATGATTGTCTTAACACTAAGCGAAACCCTAGCAAATCTCGACGAACTATATTTAAACACGTCGTCATCTGCTTTGTCGCCTTTTTGTTTTGTTTCAATTCCACTAACATATCCATCATGTAGAAGCTGCGCCCACTTTTGCGGCGTCAAGCATATTGCAGGATATGCTTCACCAGACTTCACTTTATGCCAGTAAAAAAGTTCTTTATGTTTATTCGCATAATCAATAATATCATGCAATCTTAGCTCAACCTGACAATCCAATGAATCAGAATCAACATAATATTTATTTCTTAATTCTGTATAAACTTTTCGATTCGGATTGTCACCGCATTCAAAATTAGGATTGCCTAGGTTTTGTTTAACAATAAAGCACGCATCATCAATAAGATTTTTTGCAGTCACCTTGCCATGTTTAGCTTCACCTTTTTTATAATGGAAAGCCTTAAAAGTATTCCGTTCAATTCCGTTTCTACTGAAATCAAAAATCCACGGACGACGCGCACCTATCTGTTCGCCAAACAAGACAGCACCAGAAATATGATTGGCTAAAACGATAGGAATACTCCTCTTTACAGCCATAACAGATTCGTGTGTATATAACTTGCGATAAGTAAATCCTTTATCAGATGTATATTGATTCAAAAAATTGTTGAAATTTGCATCTAATAGATTTGCTTCATCGAATAAAAGCAAAGGTGTTTCCCTTGCATATATAGCCAAATCCCTAATAGGTTCTTTAGTCGATACTTTATGATAAGAGGCTATCGGATTTAATTCTTCACCAATAGCTTGCCAAAACAAAGTCTTGCCGACACCCTGACGTTTACTTACGAAATAGACAACCTGCTGAAATACAGTCTCAGGGTTTAGCTGCTTTTGCACAAGAGCGCAAAGCACACGTTTCATATTTTCTGTTTCATACTGATCAAATCCAACTCGCGCACAGAACTTTTCGATTGAATATGTGTATTCTTTCACAGACGCCATGCGCTTTTCCATGAGCATCTTGCAAATGTCACTTTTCTTAATTCCATACCGCTCGTATGATATAAGTTCAGACAATATTTTCTTTTTAAATTCGTTTAGATTCACCGAACTATTCATTGTTATGATTTTCTCTGCAATATCATCCCTCGTATAAGAATTGCAGTTTTCATCATAAAATTTTTCTGTCACATCATCATATATAAAATTACTTTGCTTTAAAATTTCTTTGCTAATCATCATCAGCTTTGAAAAATCAGATTTGCTTTCCAACAGCCATTGTGTCTGTTCTTCTGTGAAAATTAATTTCTGCTTCGTAAAAGGATTCGTCGTGTTTATAGTTTCACCTGATTCCAGTGCAAATGAAATCTCATTATTCTTGGCAAACAAATAAGCGTTATAGCATGTAATGATAAAATCTTTTGCCGTGCAAAAAGACATCTGTCGTACTGGTTCGTCAACTGTATCACTAAATACTATTCTCTTTTTCTCGTTATTTACAAATTCTCTTAAATCGCTATGTGTGATGCTTTTAAAAACGAGACTACCTGTTGAGCAAGGAATGTTCGTCGGCGCAACCATTACGAAATCATTTGTGTTTTCGTTATAACCAGCCTCGCAGAAGCAAAGATTATGCTTTCCAAAAACAGCACCGTCTTTGTCCAGCTTAACCTTATTCCTAAATTTGGCATAAATTGAAATCCCATAAGGCGTCAACTCAACATAGCAATTATTCCTGACATGCACCATATCGAAGAATTTAACAATCTTTGATGCAATGTTATCACGCATTTTTATATCTGATTCGTTGATTGTAAATTTGCCTAGCTTAAATGTTTCAAACTCACAATTACGAATTAGGAACACATTTTTATTCTGCACACTCAGCGCTTCAAGGCCATCATGCACTTTTATTTCGTCTAGCATTACTGCTATATCGTCAAGAATTTCCCTTCTCGTTTTGCTTTCTGTATTTGCCATTCTAAAGCAATAAGACACCAACGGATTGATTTCTTTCATCATAACAGTACTCCTTCAATTCAATTAAATACAATCATTGAATAAAGCAAATAAATACCGTTATGTCTATGTAATCTCATGCCTAAAGAATACACTTTCACCTTGTTAAAATTTACTATATCCATAATCTTCATAACAAATTGTACAAGCAAATTTAAACTTTTACGATGGTGATTTGTCATAATGGTATTCCGTCAATAATACACGTCAGAATTATAGAGATAAGATAGGTGGCAGGAAGCTGACGATTCTTCTTTTCACCCCGTCGGGCTATCCACCTAAATATAGATAGAAAGATAAAAAAAGTCTATCTACATTTTTCGTATGTAAACCTTTAGAAATAATAAGTCAACAAAAAAATTAATTTACGTTTCATCTTTGAATACTTTAGTATATCCTGAATTATAAACAAGAGTCTTTCCACGTTCAAAACTTTCTTTTACTACTTTTCTAAATTTAGTAGATATCCAAATACCTTTTGGTGGAATTTGTTCTCCATCTATTATAAAACCATAATCATTATTCAATAATCCTTCTTCTAAATAATCTTTATAGTTAGCATTACCTGAAAGCTGTTCTCTTAATAAATTTTGAACAAAATCTTTTTTATTAATCCAATTATAGTCCCATATCTGTATTATATTAAACCCATTTTGTATAGCAATATCTCTTAAATTTAAATGATATTCTATTGGCTTTGGGTTTGAAGGTTCACCTACTTCTGGTTTTTTTAAACATTCATATTTGGCATAATGATATGAAGAACCATGATATTCAATCAAAAAATTTCCAATTCTAAAGTCATAAAAATGATTCATTAAATAAAATTGTCTTTCTACATCATATCCTAAAGATTCTAAAAAACACAAAACATCATTTTCTTCTTTCGACGTTCTCGACAGCAACATTTTTCTTCTAATTTTTATCATTTCGTCACGATGATTCTTCCAATATTTTTTTGTTTTTTCTAATGCTTCCTTGTATTTTTGTGGTTTATCAATTCTCCATGTTTTAGCTTTTTCTTGTGCTTTCTTTAGTATGGCCTCACATTCTTTAGGATGTTCTCTTTTCCATTGTTCTGCTTTCTTTAAATTTTTACAAGATATTTCTAATGATTTTTCTGTGTTATTTTTATGCCATTCTCTTAATTTTTTGACAAAACTATTAGATTCTTCTGGATGACTATTTCTCCACTTAATAATACTTTCACTCGCATAATGACCTTTAAAACATCCACAAGATTTAGTATGACCTGTTGATAAATCATGAGTTGATACTGTAATTGTATTTCCACATTCACAAATACACATTGCCTCATAACCATGTTTCTTCCCGTTAGAAGTATAACATTGTTTTATGTCTATAACAGTTAATTTACCAAAGGTTTTCCCAACAAATTCTTTTTTATATTTTGTATATACTTTTTTTGAATAAACTAAATAATCTCTAGGACACATCCCAAATGATTTTGTATGATTCGATAAAAGTTTATTTATTTTTACTATTTTTTCTCTACCACATGAACATAAACAAATAGCAATATAACCATCTCGTTTACCAGTAGATTCTATCACATTTGGTTGAACATCTTTTACAGTTAGTTTTCCAAAAGTTCTTCCTACTAATTCTTTTCTTCTTTCTTCTAATGTTTTCAAATTTCTCATGGTGTTTTATCCTTAACACTTATATCCAATATAAAAACGAGGCAAGAAGTGGATAAATCTTCTTTTCGGGGATCAGCCTAGCCTCGTCATAATAACTATGTTATAGATATAATAATATGTCAATTGTTATTTTATTTATTTGTTATATTTCCACCCAATTTTTCTGCCCAATTTTCTGGATATGACGACAGGTAGAATTCCTGAGATTTTTTGAAAAGTTTTTTATACTGAAATAGAAATACACTAGGGATTGCAACAGCAATAAGATAAAACATACCTAATATAACTGATTGTTTACTATGTCCAGTTTCATGTCTAAGCGTTCTCTCTGCGACTTTATCATTACATGTAACAATGATAGGGCCTAACGAGAAACATGCAGTTCCGAATGCACCGTGTGCATTGATATTCCAAACTGAGATATGATTGCATGGATTTGTATATGTAGTCTTATTATGGAATATCGCTAAAATAATAAGCCCTATAAGAATTTGTGGTAATTCCCACAATGCAATCAAGATATTTATGATTAAGTGTTTATCTTTATACATAATAAAATCTCCCATATAGAATAAACGATTGCTATATGACGTATATAATATAGATACCCAAGACAGTTGTTTTGAATATAGCAATACTCCTACAAATTATGTGTGGTTGTAGGACAGTCTCATTCATACGCAGTAATGGTTTTGTTGACATATACAGTATTGCTTTTAAAAAATTTTATTATCAGTCTTTAAACAAATTTTCGTTGTTAAAATTTGAAAAATTTTTGATGAAAATTTTGTAATATATGTAATACATAGATAAAGCCTATACATTATATTAAAACCAGTATTACACATGTAGTAGAGACATCAAATAGCTTATAATTCTAGTTTAAAAGACAACTAATGTTTATCACACATGGAACACAAGAAATTTTCATTCTTGTGTTCATTCGTTATTTGTTTTTTAATTTTCAAAAGTTTTTTTGTTCACAATTATGTAATACTTGTAATACAGCATAAAATCTACATTTGCGATGGCAAACCATACTACATTGGTAGTAAATCAACAGCAACAGATGTTATTCTGACGATGTTGTAAATAAAGGTTCTTAATATAGCTAACTACAATGATCTTACAAATACCGTATATTGTAAGATCATTTGTAATATAAGAAAAAGTCTTTGATCTACTGTTATATATAATGATATAATACTATATTCGTTCGCTTGTCGCGAACAAGTCCTATCACAAAAACAAGGAGTTCTTTATCATCATGTCAAAGTTATATTTCAATTATGGAACAGTATCATCATCCAAAACGCTTAATCTGTTAGCTGTCTATAAAAATTATGAATTGCAAGGCAGAAAAGCAATACTAATCAGACCTCAAATGGATACTCGTTCCGACAAAGTAGAATCCCGTGCAGGGTTAAGTGCAACGCCAGATATTACACTTGGAACAAACGAAAGCGTCCTGCAAAAGATAACAGAATACGTTGTTGATAGATTTATTCAAATATATAAGGATAAATCTAAATTAAAGACATTAAAAGAATTAGAAAAGTCAGTAAACAAAGTGGCTGAAGCTGTCATTGTGGATGAAGCTCAATTCCTGACTGTTGAGCAAATTAACGATTTACGAAAACTATCTGCTTCTGGAATTACAGTTAGGTTCGACAAACACGATCCTGTAATGTTGGTTTTATTAGGTGAAGACTTTTTATCATTATATAAAGATAAAGATATTACGATAAATCTATGCCTGCCTGTGATGTGCTACGGTTTGCGCACAAACAGCGATGGTGTTTTATGGGATGCCGCCGCTGTTCTTATGGCTCAAGCTGATGAAATCACTGAAATTAAGACAATATGTTCATATTGCAATAGACGTGCTGTTTTCTCTGCAATCAATCCAGAAAGGGCTTGCAATAATGGAGAAGGTGTTATAAACCCGTCTTGGGGTCTTTATATCCCCGTATGTCCAAAGCACTTTGCCGAAATTCAGGCAAAGCAAAAGAAATAACACACTGCACAAAGGAGAACAAACATGCAAAAACTATGTGATTGCTTGAACGCTTTAACGATGACTGACAACGCAAAAATTCTTATGTTCAATCCAACGATGGGCAACATTTCGATTGAGCATTTTGATGGCATGATCGGCTTTGACTATAAACTAACTATTCCAACAGAAGAAAACAAGACTGAGACTGTCATATTAAACGAAGATTGTCTTAAAAAATTAGCAATGGCCTGCGGTATAGGTAGCAAGCACTTTGATATTTTAGTATTGAAGCCAGAAAAAATTATTGAAGCATTGATGCAGATGTTTGCTGTGTCTGAAATTGACTTTTATTTGTTAGTAAAAGATAGATTCGTTGAAGACGTTGCCGCAGACACAGAACCAATCAAAGTTGGTGACATTATGGCTGCAATCAGAAATTGGTATAAGATTGGAAGCAATGATGCAGACCCTAACGCATCAAAAGATTGGACTGACAGCGAATTAGATGATGCACTCGTTGTTTATCACTATGAAAACAATTGTGGCATTATTACAATCGGGTTTGGATTGAAGCATCACAGTTATGGCGGATGGCTGCGTTGCAATCGTCTTGGTTCGATTAAGACAACAATTCATCCGTGCGCCTTTAGAAAAGTTGATGGGAAAGATATTCCTATCATTTTCGACATTAAAGGCATCACAGAATGCAAGCCTGCATTTAAAAAAGATGTTGATATCGACACAAACGTTTCAACAATTCTTGGTGAATCAGAAGATTTCCTTTATGATAATATAAACAAGCTAAAATTTGAAGTTGCGCAAGCAATTGATTCCGAGGCTTATTTAAAGCATCTTGCTATGGAAACAAAGATTCCAAAGAAATATATCAAAAAAGAAATCATACATGGAACGACAATAAAGGATATTGTGTCGTCTATATGCAATGAGTGCTACAATCTACTATACAACGTTAGAGATGATGTTGATGACGAAACACTGAAAAAAAATTATGCAGTGTTTGAAAAGCTGTCAAAAGCTGCTGGATATGCAACGTTTTATCAGAATAGATTTTGCGATTGTTGCTTTAAAGCTAAGACGCTTGCAGAAGATGATGTCTGATTATTGTCAAACATGTGAACTACCCACCGTTTAAAGACGGTGGGCTTCTGTTAAATGGTTTACCAGACTAAGTTAGGAGAAATTCTAGCTACGATAGTTAGGTCAAGACACCCTCGGTTGACGCAACAGACTAAGGATATGTCGCATACAACTAAGTTAGGTCAGAGTAATTACAGCCTTGTGGAGTATGTTTAAAAAGCCTTTCTATCTTTGTCGAGTTGAAGAAGGATTCTTATATTGGTAACAGATATAAGATACTCATTACTGGATTAGCAATAACCCAGACTTACAGTTTTTTTAGGATGTTTTATGGTTTATGTATTAACAAAAGAGAACAAGCCTTTAATGCCAACAAATAGGCATGGACATGTTCGCAAACTTCTTAAAGCTGGTAAAGCAAAAGTTGTTCGACGAATGCCATTCACGATTAAGCTACTCTATGAAATTCCAGAGATCGTACAGGAGCTAACACTTGGTGTTGATACTGGGAGTTCGGTTATAGGAAATGCTGTTTCTACAAATGACGGAAAAATAGTCTATACATCTAAAGTTATAATCAGAAATGATATTAAAGAAAAGATGGATAGGCGTAGAACCTATCGCAGAAACAGGCGTAATAGAAAAACGCGGTATAGAAAAGCTAGATTTAATTATCGCAGGAATTCTATTCGTTCAAATAGATTTAGTCCAACTATGATAAGCAAATATCACAGTCACATAAAGGAAATAGAGTTCATTAAGTCTATTCTTCCGATAACTAAATTAGTATTAGAGACAGGGACTTTTGATCCTCATCTACTGAAAAATCCTTCTCTGGCTAATCCAAAAATAGCTAAGTGGGGTTATCAAAAAGGAACTAATTATGGATTTGAGAATACAAAAGCAATGGTATTGAACCGAGACGGATATAAATGTCATATATGTAAAACCAAAAAGAAAGGCGTAAAATTAGAAGTGCATCATATAATTTTTAGGTCTAATGGTGGTGGAGATAGTCCAGAAAATTTAATAACGCTATGCCATGATTGTCATAAAAAACTACATAATAGAGAAATCAAACTGAAATTAAAAGGTGAACCAAAAGGCCAATTAAAGCACGCAACACAAATGAATTCTATCCGAATACGATTATTGAAATATTATCCAGAAGCTATCGAAACATTTGGATATATAACTAAAGCCAACAGACAGAATTTAAATATAGCAAAAGACCATCACTTAGATGCTTGCGTTATTGCTAGTGGAGGCGAAACAATAATAAACCTAAATGAGTTAGTTTATGTTAAACGAGATATTCCACATGGTGATATGCAACAAACAAAAGGAACTCGAAGCGAGTTAAGAATAGAAACAGGCAAAATACATGGATTCAGAAAATTCGACAAGGTAAAATATTTTGGAAGAGAATATTTTATCAAAGGTCGTATGAGTAGTGGATATGCCGTACTTATGAATATATATGGCAAGAAAGTAGATTTTAGTCATTTAGGTAAGAGCAATAGGACTCCGAAATTAAACCTATGCAAAAGAATATCACCGAGGAGAAATCGGTTAATATGTGTAGAGAAAGTTTAATTATTAAAAAAATAGATCGTTTTCATCCCACGGGCTAAAGCCTAGTGGGTTTTCTCGCTCGCTTCTTTATAAAATTTGAGCCGCATTATCGCGGCTCTTTTTTTTCACTCATATTCATTTCTGTTATCGACAACGTAAAGCCAGAATCCATTTTCTTCGTAATATTTGTTAATATCAGAAGTGTCAATATCTTCCAAATTATAAGGTGGCAGTGTCTTTGCAATAGAGAAATATTTTTCTGGATATTCTAAATACTTATCCCTGCTTGCTCCAATCGGAAAAACAAAATCAAAGCCAACATGAGCCATCATTCTGTTTCCAATCTTTACAATCTTAACGGTTCTATCTTTTACATCAAAATCGTAATATTGGCGACCAACCTTTTCATTATCGCCATCAGTAACCGTTTCACCACGAATTACGAGATAAACCGTATTACCTTCATAAGTTCCACTGCCATTATAAACAGGCTTTGTTACATAATTTCCAGAACCATCCTTGACTGCGAGTACAACATTAAACCTACATTTATTTCTATCAAATTCTGATTCACTTTCTACATCAAAGTTTCCATATTGGCCACGCAACGAAACAGTTCCATTTAGATCTTTCAATTTTGCAAGACCATTACTTTGCGTCTTTCCCCAAAGTTCAATATAAGGCATGTCGTCATCTGTTGGCGACCATTCTGCGACAGGTGATTCAACTGACTTAAATTCAACAAGTGGCGCACCATTGTTTGCCATTTCTATATAAGCATCATTGAGCTTTGAAGTCGATTCTAAAGTGTCTTTTACTGTTTCGATATTTTTTTTAAATTCTTCTGCTTTTGTTTTCGGCGATTCATCTTCATGGTCTGGTTCTGGGTCTGGCATTTGGTTAATCCAGTAGTCAAGTTCTTTTATTGCTTTCTCTAATGCAAATATGGTTTTCTCATCGTCGATATAACCATCATATGTCTTTTTGCCAGCAACAGTTACAACGTTTCCTTTTATTGCTTTTTTGAGCAATCCTGTTATACTATCTAAAGTTGCAACAGAGGCAGTCTTAGCTTCTGAAAAATTATGTGTTTCTGGATTATAGTCAGCCATAATTCAATGCCATGTGTGAAAACAAACAATTAAATTTCTATGATGTCATTTTTAATGTTATAAATGACAAGTTAATATTAGATAAGAACAGCGAACCTTGCAATAAAAAAATTGAAGATTTAAGAGGAATAGTAAGCCTCAGAAGTTCAATCAAAAGAAAACGAAAAGAAAATATACAAAATGGATTGAGTGATGAAAACATAAAAATGATAAAAGATGAAACACGAAACAAAAACATTCGAGATCTTTCTGAATATATAGAACATAAAAAAGAGCAAATAGAAAAATTGGAAAAAGCATTTCAAATGTGTGATAACATCAATAAATATATGAAAAATAACAAATGTATTGAGCGCATAAATTATTATGAAATATTACCAAGAAGCATTACTGCTGAAGAAGATGATATTATTTATGAAAGCCTTATAAACACAAAAAATCATGTGTTTGACAGTCAAGATATTTTCTTTCTAAAAAAGACATTAAATAGACAAAGAGAGATTTTAGATACATATGAAAAGTACAGACTTTCAGTTGCCGATCAATATTGTTAGCAAATTCAGATTCACTGAATCAAATTATGAGAATATAAAAAAGAATTTTTATAAAATCATTGCAACACGACTGTCTTTTTTTCGTGTATATGGTGTGATGTGCCCGCTTCTCAAGAAGTATATACCAACGAAAACACTGCTTACTTTTTTTGAAGTATCAATATCAAAAGATAAAAAATCAATAATTATTGATTATAAAAAAGGAACATATAAAGACATTCCATACAGTACACTTATTCGTTCAATTGACTATGGAACTCTTTATACACCACCAAAACGGATTTTCTATCCACTATACAGATATTTCCGTAAAAATTATGGAAAATTTCTTAATCATTGACCGCCCTATCTAATATAGATCGTCTTTTTGGCAACAACTTATTCTTCTAGGAGAGAATGATATGTCAGTATTACCACAAGTCAGTATATATGCAGAAATCACAGCCGCCCAACTTCTACGTCCACGCGTCGAACTATTAGCTAAAGATGGTGGTTTGGATTATAAAGAATTGAACAATCGCATTTGCGCTGAAAACAGAACCGAGAATATCCCTGTTGACCATAATCCTGTTTATGGTGGAATCAGTAAAGAGGTTTGCGGCGTTGAACGTCAAGAATCTTATACAATCAGCGACAGGCTTTTATCATTCGATAAACTCGGATATAAGATTTCACCACGAAAAGTTGTTGTGAAAACGTCTGATTCTACTATCGTAAGTTTCGACAGTTCAAGCACTGCTGAGAAATTCAAAGGCGATCCAATCACTATAAATGTTAATGCGCTGCTCGACGCATTAGACATGAAAGCACACAAAGCCGACGGAGAAGAAGTCGCAGGAACTCTGTCAATTGATGATGTTAAACTTATTATCGACGAAAGCATTAAGAATCCATTCAGTATTGATTTTTCTGATATGGATGCAATTACACTAAAAATCAACCCTCGTGCGAATAATGTTATTCCACTTATTTTTAGACCAGAAGACAAATCTTTGAACGCATCTTTTACAAGCGTTCAGATTCTTGTTGTCGATGAGCGTGTTGAAGCGGTCATTCCTGTTGTTGAAGATGGAACAAACCTTGAAGTCACAGAATTAAATGGCGACAATGCCACTTCATGTAAAGGGCTTAAAGGTGAAATTAAAGATAATGATCCTGCCAAACTTGAAGTCACAGTTGTTGGTGGACTGATTGATCCAAGAACACATGAAGCATTTACAGTTGATCCTACTTGCACCGTTGCCGTCGGAACTGCATTTCCTGAGAATCCAACTGCTTATGTTGGACAGGGCGAAGACACCGCAATAAAACTCCATAATACACTATTTGCCTCTGTGACATTTGAACATGCAGATATCAGACCTCTTACAATCGTTCTGCCAATCGTTTATAAAGCGGATGAACGTGATGCAGCCACCGAAGTTTCTGACTTTACTTTCACACAGTCTGCACCACTCGAACTTACTTACTCAAATGCTGGATTCACATTTAAAGGCGATTCTGCTGTTGTCGCAGCAACAGGCATTACAGCTACAGCTACAGGCACAACACCTGTCATTGGTGATGTTGTCGTCGAAAAATCACTCAATTTAAATCAGTCATCATCAAAGGCTCACGTTACTGTGTCATTTACAGAAGACACTGCAATAAGCCCAATGACGTTTGATGTCGAAGTTGTTGACAGCAGGCCATTTAAAGCTAAAGAAAATTGGACTGTAAAAACAGGCGATCTTAAAGCAACAATTGATGATACGGCTGAAATGGCAGGCGCAAGTGGATCTGAATGGAACGGAAACACACTATCTGTGACTGGTGCTATCACCGAAATACAGAATCAATTCGGGCGAGTTATCAAAGATGAGATCGTTCTTGTCTCTGGCACACCAATAGACACCACTGAAAGTTCTCTAACAATTGGAAATTATCAGCTTCACGTTATCGCTAAAGATGGTGGTAGCGAAAAAGCTGAGACTGTCGCTTATGTTTTGCTAAATGATATGACGCAAATTGAAGTAAAGGCAGAAGTTGCCATAACGGATAGCAGAAGCTAACCTCAAAATTTTGCTCATATCGCTTATTGTGATATTTGGGATGCGTGCCTTGCAAAAAGCTCGGCACGCATTTCTTTGATTAGCCATCCAAACAGGTATGCAATGTCGCGTGCTGGTAAACTAAAGACTAATCGTTTTCGAGGAAAAACAATGTTAATTTTAAGAAAGGTTTTATTTGTAACGGTCGCAATCTTATTTCTTGTTCTTTTGGGCACATTCAACAAATCAGAAGCAAAGCCAAAATGCCAAGCATTAACTGATTTCTGTCCCACATGTGATTACAACGAAATGATTGACCTAATATCAGAATGGAATTATCCATCATCGCTCAATTCCTATCTTGAACAGATCGAGCCGATAAGAGATGAGGTCGAATCCATCTTAGAAAAACACAACATTTCAAAATACTGGATTTATTTAGCGCTCGCAGAATCAGGCGGAATAACAAACAACGTTTCAAGCAAACAAGCAAAAGGATTGTGGCAGCTCATGCCTTACATATCAAGACACTATGGTCTTGTCATAAATTCAAAAGTCGATGAACGCAATGATTACCGAAAAGCTACCGAAGCCGCAGCGCAATACATTAAACGTAACGTAGATGCTTTCAATGGTAATGCTCTTTGGGGAATTGCCGCCTATAACGCTGGCGGCTCTAACTTGAAACGCAAAACAAATTATCGCTACAATGATTCAATAAAAAAAGTTCGGTCAAAATCTTATCAAAGTTACGCACTAGCCATAACAGTGATTAAGATGATTTATGTGGCCGAGTGCAAAGATTAATTTTTCAGGTTGGTGTCAACAAAAGTTGACGCCATTTTTTTTGTGCCATATAATATATATGCTATTCTACTCTCTAAAAACATAGAAAGTAGATTTTTAGAATATTATTCTAAAAAACAAAAAACATACATCATTTAGCACATTGTCAAGTTTTTAGTCAAATATCTATGGCAGATGTGCGACTGAACACACCATTTTTTTTGGAGATCATTATGTCTATCGAAACGACTCATAACGCAAAAGAAATCAATAGCATTTTTAATGATATAAGAGTTTGTATAGACAACAATACTAACATTAACTGTGAGAATCACAACGAGAATAAAAAGGAATTAAGTAAAGCTGAAAAATGTAGAATCATTCGTGAGCATTTTTATAATACAGAATATGCGCACTTATATCCAGAATCATATAAAAGCATCATCCATTCAGACACACCGATGTTATGCTTGAGAATGAAATCATTAGAGAACAAAGATCAAATAGAGCTTTGGAAATCAGATGAATATATTGCAGACGAAAAAATTGATGGCATAAGATGTTATCTCGCATTTAATTACGCATACGACAAAAACAATGGATATGAATTGTTTGGTCGTGAAAATAATGAAGACACTTTGTTGCCGAAAAATATAACGAATAGCTTCATAAAACTTAGTCTTAAAAGTCCAGACAAATTTTATAAAACATTTCTATTGGACTGCGAACTCGTGATTTCAGAAAACAAATATAAACTTTATGCTTTCGACTGCATATATTTTAATGATAATTATATTACAGAAGAACCTTGGTATTTCAGACGATATATAACAGAACATATCGTTGAATCAATCTCGGATAGAAAAATAACAGTTACAAAATATTCAAAAATCAAAAAAATTGACTTTTATAACCACATAAAAAGCAAAGGTGGCGAGGGCGTTGTTATCAAAAATTTCTCATCTAAATATTCAACGAAAGGAACTCGCTCAAAATATAACTGGGTTAAAGTAAAAGGAAATGCTTTCGATTACTCAATTATAGAAGATACACTTGAGGGCTTTGTTTCTGATGTTGTAAAGACAGATCAAAAGATAATATCTTTATCAGCATTTGTTGACAGCGACATATCAAAGCCAGTTGCAGATATACCAACATCTTATTTAAACGTGCTTTGTTCACGCGCATTTAATCCTAGGCAAATATTGAACATTGGTTCTGTCGTCGAATTTTCATCTTCATTTTTCTCATTTAATGAAGATCGTTTTATGAACGCAGTCCCTATTAAAATCCGTATGGATAAATCCATTAAGGATTGCTTCTATACAAAAAATGATATTGAACGTTGGACTGCATAAACTAAATTGTTGAAGATCAACCGCTTTGTTGATTTGAAATAACAAACAAATATCGAAAACGAGTTGACAATTATATCTATATTAAATTTAGTTGAAACAGATTGTCAACTCTAAAATTTTAAATTTTATAAAAAATATAAGAGGTCACTCATGGAACTAAATTATTCATCAGATGACACATTCATATCAATAAATGATGGTCTTTATGCGCCATTCGGATTCTTGGATGTAATCCAGACGGCATCTTTGCTATCCATATCACCTATGGACGTACTTGAAAAGCTGTCCATGCTTAAAATCATCTGTATGCTTACTTCACACTATACGAAGTATGCAGTTGTAAGAATAAACCAACAAGCACTAATGGACAATGTAATCAGGTTAAGACCAACATTTAATGATACAAAAGAATGTCCGTTTCAGCAGATATTGTTATGTGCTGATTTGATTGAATTTATCAAAAATCTCTAATTGGTAATTGTTATGTCTAAATATGATGAGCTAGTCAGAATGCAACTTCAAAAACGTTTTAAATCCCCCGTTGGGGTTAGAGAAAACGATGAGACGATCTATGCGAACGTTGCGTGCGAACCACTCATGCTCGATCTTGTTAGACAGATCCATGTTTTACAGATTTACGATTGCAACAAACACAATATAGACACAATCGAACCACAACCATCTGACACAAAACATACTTATCTCTATATCATTGATAAAAGAGAAAAATTTATTTATTCATCTGATGGCAGACTTTATTATAAAGGCAATTTTTATACAGAACAAGAATTACAGGATAATTTCGGCATAACACAGACGCCTTCTATTGTTTATTATGCACGCGATGGCGAAGTAAAATGCTGGTATAATCCTTATTTAAAATTATATTGGGATGTCGATACAGCACAATGGTATGAAATTGCTCCAATATATAATGATACTCCGATGGAAGATGTCACCGATATGGATGAAATCGGAGCAATGGCTATGTTCTTATATTACAATGAAAATGGTCAACCTGCTAAATATGCTTCGTTGGTAAAAGGATCTGATCTCCATCCGATGTGCTTTAACGCGCCTAATTCTGGATGTTTTAGCATTTCTGATTTAAGAGAAAGCAAAGTAACTGGCACATGGAAATTATTAACAGAAACAAAAAATACAAATCCTACTTCACCTTGTGTTGTTCTTGCAATCAAAGTTTCTGACGATCCTGTTATTGACGTTGGAGAAAATGGAAATACCAATAGCGAAAACAATAACGACAATTCCAATAACAATATAGATACACCGTACACTGAAATAATAGAGTATAATTTATAATTTGTTTTAACCTATAACCATAGCATTTGCTATTGGAGGCGACATGATAAAATTTACAGCTACAACAGCAGGTCAATCTGCATTAAACAGTGCAACTGAAGGATCCAATCCTGTATTAATTGATTCTATTGTTTTATATAATGAATCGACTTCGATTAAAACGATTACAGAATTTTCTGGAAGTGTTGTCGCAGATGATTCAGGAATTGGTGATTATGTCGTAATTGATTTTGACGATAATTCTTCAAGTGCTTACACAATCACTCAAATTAGATTAAAGTCAGGCGAAACTGAACTTGCAACATCTGAAAATGTTTCTGTTGTAAAAGAAGCGAATAAAAAGTTAAAATTAAGAATAACTGCTCAATTTGATGATGCAGAAAAATGTTCATTTATTACAACACATATAAATTTACCGTATGCAACAACATTTAGAGATGGCGTAGTAAGGTTTGCTGCCGCAACTGGTGAGACACAAAAGAGTTCAACAGTATATTCAGCATCTGTAGTTGAGTCTGTTATTGACTCAAAAATATCTGGATCACCTAAATATGTTCCGTGGAACACAACAGCAGGAACTCCTGATACTGGGTCAGTAAACATTTCTTCTCTTAACATCGTTAATGATTATAGTTCACCAACACAAACAGTAGAAATAGCTGTAACTGGAAGTGCTGTTAGTGGTGTTTCAAGTATATCAGTAGATGGTTATGTAACAGGTACTGCTGTCGCATCTTCACCGACGATTACAAGCGGTGCAATTACAGATACTTCAAAACTTGTAAATGGTTCTTATATCGCAGCTTTGTATTCAAATGCAGTAGACACTAACGACACAGAAACAGACGCGGCTAAAAAATTAGTTACATCTCATGCTGTTAGATCTTACGTTGAAACAAAACTAAGTCAAATTGATGGAAATTATGTTCATTTAGTTGGAAATGAAACTATCAATGGAGTTAAAACATTTTCTGACGGTGTTGTTGCATCTTCTTACACAGGCGATGGCGTTTATTCAACTTATGATGCTACTTCATGGGATAATTCTGCAAACAATGCAAAACTACCAACTCTAGGAACTATTAGATCCGCGATAAATGCAGGTGATGCTTCTGTTACGAGTGCATTCCAACTGGCAGACCAGAATTTGCAGTCTCAAATTGATGGTATTAACGCAGGTCAAAATTTAGCAGATATTGTAGATTTACGCTCTGATTTAGCAACATTAGATGCTTCAAATTTAAATGCTAATGATAAAGTACAACTATTGCATGATAAATCAAATCCAGACGGAACAATTGATACATCTTCCGAAGGAATTTCAACTGTCTATACTTTGCTTTCAGGAACACCTACGTCTGGTACGAGAGATATTGCTGCATACAATAAGTCAGGGTTTTATTGGCACTATGTCGGCGAGTATGGTGTAGATGCTTACACAAAATCTGAAACAAGTTCTTTGTTTGTTGCCAAAGCAAGCTTAGATCAAACAATAGAGTCAACTTCTTCAACAACGAATGCGCCTTCAACAAAAGCTGTTTATGATCATGTTGATTCTGCTATATCCGATTTGTCTAGTGTTTTTGTAAAATTAACTTCTGCGACATCACAGACAATCGCATCTCCACTTGTTATAAAACAATCGACAGCATCTACTAATACACTCTCAATTCCAGACGGTCAGCATATCACTACAAATAATACATTAACAATTCTTGCTGACGGTTCTTCAAAAGATGTTTCGACAGAATATGACACAACAAACGGTGCTTTTACTGTAAAATTAGATAATGTTAGTGCATTAGATTTAAGAAAGACAGCAGGAACTTCCACAAGCATACCCGATGCTTCTGGTGATTTTGTCGCATCTTATCGTGATGTAACTGGTGGAACGTTAGAAGATGGTCGATTGGTTACTGTTGATTATTTAAATTCTTTTACTGGCGACATGTCTGCCTATGCAAAGGTTGCAGCAAGTAATACATTCGCAGCAGGATATACAAACACATTCAATGGTGGTGTCATCTTAAATGGAAGTGTAACAGGCTCTAGCATTTATTCTTCGTATAGTGATTCAACATGGGCTGATACAACAAATAATTCTAAACTACCAACGCTTGGTACGGTTCGTTCTGCGATTGATGATGCAAAAGAGGATGTATTAGATGCTTTATCGACAGCTGATGCTGTTGGTTCTATTGGCTTATTTATATATTCTGAAGTCGGAGCAGAAAAAGCTTATGGTCAAACCGTTAGTGGTACATATCTAAAACCAGTAGGAATTTCCTTGCCAATGTCTGGGCAAATATCTTATAAATCAGTAGCACCTGCCATGACAGGCACATGGAGGCTTTTGTCAGTAGCGGTTAAGCGTACAGCAACAGAACCTTGCTTGGTATTGGCACAAAAAATTAGTAATTAGTAATAACGAATAACCGACACAAACGATAAAATGCCGCAGTTCGTTAATACAGCGTTCTGCGGCAAATTTTTATATAAGAAAAAACTTCAAATACTGTGTAACAAATATTAAGGGGATGATATGTTTCAAGTTGAATTAACAAATTATGGTCAAACATTGATTTCTTCACAAGTTATTTTTGACGGAATTATTTTGTTATATGATTATATAGAAGAGATAACCACTTTATCAGACATATCTTCTTACACAGTAAATTTAGATGAAGAAGCATGTGGTAATTTAAATAAGAATATTGGAAATGTTAGAATACGAGATTTAAGTATATCAGAATATCAATCAAAAACAATTTTATTTTACATAAATGATAATAATGAAAAGAAAATTGTTGCTGGTTATTCACAAACAACACCAATAGTTCAAAAAAATGGTCAACCGCTAACTTTATTTTTATCTTTAGATTTTTCTGTGTTTACAAATGGATTTTTATTTTCATCAATACAAGCAGGAATGCCTAATGCTTCTCATAACAATGATGGTATTGTACATATTGAAAATCCAGAAATTTCATCTGATGATACTTATTCTGTTTATTCTAAGCCTCAAGTAGACGAATTATTAAAAAATAAAGATACAGAATTAATTAGAGGTACACAATCTGTTTCAACGGCTTCTTGGACTGGTAATACTATTAGAGATAGTTTGTATGAAGGAATGTGTATAAACTACTTTTTACCTTTTGCAGGCAAAGCTAGTTCTACTCTTACCTTAACTTTATCAAATGGAAATGAAACAGATGCTATACCTATTTATTTTAGGGGAACAACGGCTGTAGGTACACATTTTCCAGTTGGTTCTGTTATTCAATTAACATATATGGAAAATGTTGTCATAGGTTCAACAACTATTGCTAAAGGATGGTTCGCAGATTCAGATTATGTTGATGGCAATACAACAAGTTATATTTCCACAGCACAACCTTTAAAAGCTGGTACTAATGGTATTTACGGTAGATGCCTTGTTATGCGCACAGGTGTAGATACATGGGAATCAATCATGTTATCTTATTCTACTAACGTAGCTAGTCATGTTTTAAATACTAGTGGGTTTTATCCTGATGTAATCTTTTATACTTCAGGTACTACTAAAGTAAATTCTGGATCTAACACTACCGCAACTCATTATAATATTTATAATACCTTATCTTATACAAATTATTTTGCTGATGTAACAACAACCCATCTAATCATAGGAAAGCCATTTTATTTTGTTGGTACATTTCATAATGATGGGAAATTCTATTTTAACAATCCTAATTATCATGCACAAGAAGTTACAACAGATGATATTTATGTTCTAGTTGGTATAGCTTATTCAGCTACAACAATTTCATTATTACCAGAACATCCTATGTACACCTTGAAAGATGGTGTCGTCACTCAAATAACACATCAATCATTTATAAACTCAGCAAAGATTGATGACTTAGAAGATTCAATACCAACAAATACTTCAGATTTGACAAATGATTCTGGTTTTATTACTTCATCTGATATTCCAACAAATGTTAGTTCATTTACTAATGACGCAGGATATTTAACTTCTTATACAGAAACAGATCCAACCGTTCCATCTTGGGCAAAACAGCCAAATAAACCTTCATATACAGCCGCTGAAGTTCATGCATTGCCAGATACTACTGTTATTCCTACTGTTAATGATACAACAATAACAATAAAGAAAAACACTTCTGATACTGGTGACTCGTTTACTACAAATACAGATATAGAAAAAACGATCAATTTAGGGTTAGCTACTGTCGCAACAAGCGGTAGTTATAATGATTTGTTAAATAAACCAACTATACCAACAGTAAACGACACGACAATAACAATAAAGAAAAATACGTCTGATACTGGCGATTCCTTTACAACAAACACGGATACAGAAAAAACAATAAATCTAGGTTTGCATTCTGTGGCTACGTCTGGTTCTTATAATGATTTATTAAATAAACCAACTATACCAACAAACACATCAGATTTAACAAATGATGCTGGTTTTATTACTTCATCAGATATCCCAGAAGATGTTTCTGCATTCAATAATGATGTTGGGTATTTAACATCATTTACAGAAACAGATCCAACTGTCCCTTCATGGGCTAAGCAATCCACTAAACCATCTTATACTTTAGATGAAGTTACAGATGGGTCAACAAGAAAGTTACCAACTAAAACTTCTCAACTCACAAATGATTCAAACTTTTTAACATCTCATCAGTCTATTAAAACAATTAATAATCAGTCTTTAATAGGAACTGGTAATGTCACGATAGCAACTGGTGAAAATAATGTAATAGAGTCTATATCTGTTAATAATATAGCACAAACAGTAACAAATAAAAATGTAAATATCACTGTTCCAACAAAGACATCAGATTTAACAAATAATTCTGGATTTATTACTTCAGCTAGTATTCCATCTGATATTAGTGCATTTAATAATGATGTTGGATATATTACAACAGAGGCAGATCCTACAGTTCCAAATTGGGCTAAACAAGCTAATAAACCATCATACAATTTAGATGAAGT
>AUXO013665410.1_pt1 | contig 37546 bp, 17 predicted proteins | sample 768731 | NCBI WGS metagenome assembly AUXO01 (sample SAMN02715735, study PRJNA202380) | gut metagenome | biome: sheep rumen | host: Ovis aries | place: New Zealand: Palmerston North | reverse complement strand
ATTGATGCCATGGTACCAATTGGTAGAGGACAGAGAGAATTAATTATCGGTGACAGACAGACTGGTAAGACAGCTATCGCAATCGATACAATTATTAATCAGAAAGGTCAGGGCGTTCATTGTATCTATGTTGCCATCGGTCAGAAGGCTTCAACAGTAGCCAATATCGTGAAGACATTAGAAGAATATGGCGCTATGAGCTATACAACAGTCGTAGCTGCAACAGCAAGTGAACTTGCTCCATTGCAGTATATCGTTCCTTATTCAGGCTGTGCCATCGGTGAGGAATGGATGGAAAACGGTGATGACGTATTGGTAGTATATGACGATTTAAGTAAGCATGCTGCCGCATATCGTACACTGTCTTTGCTCTTGAAAAGACCACCAGGACGTGAAGCCTATCCAGGTGATGTCTTTTACTTACATTCAAGATTGCTTGAAAGAGCAGCAAGAATGTCAGATGAGTTCGGAGGAGGTTCTTTAACAGCACTTCCAATTATTGAAACACAGGCAGGCGATGTATCTGCATATATCCCTACAAATGTTATTTCAATTACAGACGGACAGATCTATCTTGAGACAGAAATGTTCAACTCTGGTTTCAGACCAGCTATTAATGCCGGTCTTTCTGTATCACGAGTTGGTGGTTCTGCCCAGATTAAGGCTATCAAGAAGATTTCAGCTCCAATCCGTACAGAATTAGCACAGTTTAGAGAACTTGCTTCTTTCGCACAGTTTGGTTCAGAATTAGATGCAGATACAACTGAGAAACTTGCACAGGGCGAGCGTATCAGAGAAATGTTGAAGCAGCCACAGTATAAGCCAATGCCTGTTGAATATCAGGTAATCATTATTTATGCTGTTACAAAGAAATATGTACTTGATGTTGCAGTTGACCGTATTCAGGATTTCGAACAGGGATTATTTGATTACATTGATACAAAGTATCCAAATATTCCAGAGACAATCCGTGATACAAAGACACTTGATGAAGCAACAGAACAGGCGTTAATTCAGGCGATTGAAGAATTTAAGAAAACATTTCGCTAAGCATGGCGCAGAATGGAGGTAATTGATTATGGCCTCAATGAGAGACATAAAAAGACGTAGAGACAGTATTCAAAGTACCGGTCAGATTACCAAAGCCATGAAGCTTGTTTCCACTGTAAAGCTCCAGAAAGCTAAAGGAAAAGCAGAAAGTACAAGACCTTATTTTGATTTGATGTATGAAACAGTGTGCAGTATGCTTGCAAAATCAGGCAATATCAATCACAAGTATCTTACAGCCGGAGAATCAAGTAAGAAAGCAGTTATTGTAATTACTGCCAACAGGGGACTTGCGGGTGGTTATAATTCAAATATAACCAAGCTCATTACAAATGGAGATATTCCAAAGGAAGATGCACTTATATATGCAATCGGACGTAAGGGGAAAGATACCCTAGAACGCAAAGGATATACAATTCAGGCAGATTATTCTGATGTCATTGATAATCCATTGTATACAGATGCAAAGGCAATCTGTGATGAGGTATTAGAAGCCTTTACAAATGGAGAAATCGGTGAGATTTATCTTGCATATACATCTTTTAAGAATACAGTTGTTCATGAACCAAAGCTGATTCAGCTGCTTCCGGTTGATGCGAAGCAGTTGCAGTCAGATGCCAATGCAGACACGACACCAATGAACTACGAACCGGAAGAAGATGAAGCACTCAATATGATTATACCGAAATATGTATGTAGTCTTATTTATGGTGCATTAATCGAAGCAGTTGCGAGTGAAAATGGTGCCCGTATGCAGGCAATGGATAATGCCACAAGTAATGCAGACGAGATGATTTCTGATTTATCACTCAAGTATAACAGAGCACGTCAGGGTTCTATTACACAGGAATTGACAGAAATTATCGCTGGTGCAAATGCTATCGAGTAATACTGTTACAAAATAAAAATAAATGGAGGCAAAAATGGCAGAAAAGAACATTGGTAAAATCACTCAGATTATCGGTGCCGTTCTGGATATTAAGTTTACAGACGGAAACTTACCAGAAATCAATTCAGCTATCAGTGTCGACACAAAAGAGGGAACAAAGCTGGTTGTAGAAGTTGCACAGCACCTCGGTGATGACACAGTTAGATGTATTGCCATGGGACCAACAGACGGTCTTGTAAGAGGTATGGACGCTGTAGATACCGGCGCACCAATCTCTGTACCAGTTGGTGAAGAAACATTGGGAAGAATGTTCAATGTTTTGGGTGATCCGATAGATAATGAACCTGCTCCACAGGTTGAGGAGCATATGCCAATACACAGAAAAGCGCCATCATTTGAAGAACAGGCTACATCAACAGAGATGCTTGAAACAGGTATCAAAGTCGTTGATTTATTATGCCCTTACCAGAAGGGTGGTAAGATCGGTCTGTTCGGTGGTGCCGGTGTAGGTAAGACGGTATTAATTCAGGAATTAATCCGTAACATCGCTACAGAGCACGGTGGATATTCTGTATTCACAGGTGTAGGTGAGCGTACAAGAGAAGGTAATGACCTTTATTATGAAATGAAAGAATCAGGAGTTATCGAGAAGACTACCATGGTATTCGGTCAGATGAACGAACCACCAGGAGCCAGAATGAGAGTTGGTCTTACAGGTCTTACAATGGCTGAGTACTTCAGAGATAAGGGTGGAAAGGATGTACTTCTTTTCATCGATAATATTTTCCGATTCACACAGGCTGGTTCAGAAGTATCAGCGCTTCTTGGCCGTATGCCGTCAGCCGTAGGTTATCAGCCAACATTACAGACAGAAATGGGTGCTCTTCAGGAGCGAATCACTTCTACAAAGAATGGTTCTATTACATCTGTTCAGGCTGTATATGTACCTGCCGATGACTTAACTGACCCGGCTCCAGCTACAACATTCGCACATTTGGATGCGACAACCGTACTTTCACGTTCTATCGTAGAATTGGGTATTTATCCGGCGGTTGATCCATTGGAATCTACATCAAGAATTCTTGATCCAAGAATCGTTGGTGAAGAACATTATAAAGTAGCCAGAGGCGTTCAGGAAATCTTACAGAAGTACAAAGAACTTCAGGATATTATTGCAATTCTTGGTATGGACGAACTTTCAGAAGAAGATAAGCTCGTTGTATCAAGAGCAAGAAAGGTTCAGAGATTCTTATCACAGCCTTTCTTCGTTGCAGGACAGTTTACAGGTCTTGAAGGAAGATATGTACCTGTTAGTGAAACAATTCAGGGCTTTAAGGAAATCATCGAAGGAAAGTATGATGACATTCCGGAAGGTTACTTCTTGAATTGTGGTAACATTGATGACGTGCTTGCAAAGTGTAAATAAGTAATTGCGTCTGCGACATCGTTGAGAAATGGAGATTGCTATGGCAGATTTAAAGACATTTCAGCTATTGGTAAGCACACCGGATAGAACCTTCTATGAAGGTGATGCAGGCATGGTTGAAGTTACGACAAGTGAGGGAGAAATTGGTATTTATGCAGATCATATACCATTGACTTCCGTTGTAACACCTTGTGTTATGACAATCCATGAAAATGGTGCTATTAAAAAGGCGGCAGTTCATGGAGGAATCATTGAAATTCTGAAAGACAAGGTTACAATTCTAGCCGAAGTTGCCGAGTGGCCGGACGAAATTGATGTCAACAGAGCCAACGAAGCAAAGATTCGTGCAGAACGCAGACTTTCAAGCAATGATTCGAATATTAATGTCTTACGTGCAGAGATGGCACTCAAGCGTTCGCTTGCCCGTCTGAATGCAGTAGATAAATAAATTTTTGTATAAACCTCTCATTTCGTGGGAATCCTTTCCATAACAGGATGGATGCACGAAATGGGAGGTTTTTATGTTAAAGGATTATTTATATCGGAAAGGTCTGAAAGTCTATGAAGGAGTAATGGATAAAGAACGTAGAATTCAACACAGAAAATGGACCGGATACGATAAGTTTTTGTTCATATGTGTAACCTGCTTGTGGATTATGGCAGCAATTCATTTGTTTTCCGGTGGAAAAGATGTGCAATGGATGCAAAATGCAATGCAGCAGGCACGTATGGAAGGAACCGGACAGGAAAATGTAGTCAGTGCCTTTGGAGGAAATATACAGGGAATGTCAATAAGGAAAGTGACGGCAGGAGTTAATACGTATGCAAAGTATTGTGACACACCGCTTACGGATGCTGCAAAAGCAGATATTCTAAAACGGGTTGCGGATTGTATGGGAATTAGGCAGTATACAATATTAGACTCCATTGAATCAGAGAATGAAGTGAAGACTTTGAGCCAAATGGATGAAATACGGGATGTTATTTGTAAAATCGTAACAGTAACGGAGGAAGATACGGCACATTTGTCACAGGTGCACCAGTATCTGTATATTGGGATTACATTATATGATACGATAGATCAGGTATTTGCGTATGAGCGGACAGTGCGGAATTTATTGGCAGATTGGAATATGGATGCAACAGTTGCTGTGCATTTAAAAGGAGAATTGCAAGGAAATTTAAGCCCAATACAAAAAAATCAGGTAATACAGACGTTATTGCGACAGGCAGATGTAGAGGTGGTTATGGAACATCGGGGAGATGATGTGTATACTGTATACGCATATAACCGTTCTATCGGCGATGCCGTAAAAATTGGCAGTCAGAATGTAAATGTGAATATTAGCATGAATTATGATGAGCAGCAGAATATTACAAATGTATATTATGCAACACCGATTCAGATGACGGATTATTAAGACTTGTAGTTTTTTACAAAACAGATTACAATAGTAAGAAAACAATCAAATACAGTTATTTACAAAGAGTTTACGGGTGAATAACTGTTTTACGAGATAAATGGAGGACTACGTGGAGATTCAGGAATTACTACAGCGTTGTATTAGCGAGGAATTAATCGATTTGACAATCAGTGGAGCAAAAAGAAAAGATGGCACATTGCCGGATAAGATTAAGGTGCGTCCGATTCGGATGAAAGAAGAATTGTATTATCAGGTGTCCGAATTTGTAGGTCCCAAGGTGCTGCACCATAATGATACGGCACAGGAATTAGCAGATGAGATTGTGAATCGAATAACAAATGATTATAAGCAGGCACAATTTCAGATGACAGATGCAGTGGGACAGATTCTTTCAAGTAGTAAAGGAAAGCTGACCATTAAATATAAAAAAAGTAAAGAAAAACGGGAGCAAAAAAATCTCGAACATAACAGAAAGAAACGTTATATATTAGAAGAAGGAACACCAATTCCATTTCTGGTAGACTTAGGCGTTATGACAAAAGAAGGCAGGATAGTTCGTCAGAAGTATGATAAATACAGACAGATTAATCGATTTTTAGAATTTATCGAGGATATTCTGCCACAGTTAGATAAGAATAAAGAACAGACGATTATTGACTTTGGATGTGGAAAGTCTTATCTGACATTTGCAATGTACTATTATCTTAAGGTTTTAAAGGGATATTCGATTCGGATTATCGGATTAGATTTAAAAGAGGATGTTATTCGTCACTGCAATGCCCTAAAAGAGCAGTACGGATATGATAAACTGGATTTTTATATTGGAGATATTGCATCTTACAATGATGTAGATGCTGTGGATATGGTGGTTACATTACATGCCTGTGATACGGCGACGGATTATGCGCTGGCAAAGGCAGTGAAGTGGGGGGCAAAAGTTATTTTATCAGTGCCGTGTTGTCAGCATGAGGCAAATAAGATGATTGAGAGCGATTTACTGCAGCCCGTCTTAAAATATGGCATTTTAAAAGAGAGAATGTCGGCGATTTTTACAGATGCAATTCGTGCGGAGTTATTAGAACAGCAGGGGTATCAGACACAGATTTTAGAGTTTATAGATTTAGAGCATACGCCGAAGAATCTGTTAATTCGCGCAGTCAAGACGAAGAAGGGCAGGGAGAATATGCAGATTCGTCAGGTAGTGCCGAAAGCAACAGTAGATCATTCAGAGAGTGCTTTAGAAAATATGGAAAAAGAACTTCATTTAAATCTTACATTGAAGCAGTTGTTACAGGAAGGTTAAGAAGATGAAAGAAAAGCATGTTTCAATCATAAAATATGTGGTGTTGGGAGTACTGTTTTTGACAACAGGTATTGTTACATTTTTCACAATGGACTATCAGAAATTAAGTGCTTCTACAGCAGCGATGACAGAGGCTTCGTTGCCGATTGTTGCGATGCAGACAGAAGAAATTACGTATAATATGCTGCATGGATATACCGTGGCACAGGATGAAAAAACGGTCAAACGGCAGATTACGCCATTAGAGAGTAATAAAAAGCTGCCAATCATTATTCATACGTATGGAGCAGAAGTGACCGGACTGTCTTATCGTGTTCGGGAGATGTCTGATTTATCGTTGTTAGAATACACGACGGTAACGGATTATGAGCAGTCCAATGATACGATTACAGCGGAATTAAATATTAAGAATCTCATTGAAAATAATACAACATATTATCTTCAAATTATTGTTGCAACAACACAACGTCAGGAGATTTATTATTATACAAGTATTGTAAGCGGTGTAGAATATGAGACTGCACAGAAGTTATCATTTGCGATGGATTTTTGTAACAATACATTGAGTCAGGAAGGATTAACAGAGATTGCACAGTATTTGGAGCCGAGAGGTTCTGCCGATGCAACAAATTATGGGAAAGTAAATATTCATAATAAGCAGTCTATGGTTGGCTGGGGAGAATTGCGTCCATTCATGGAAGGAAATATAGATATTCAGCTTGAGAAAATTAGCAGTGAAGGTGCAACTCTTCGTCTGAATTATATTGTCGGGGCGGAAAATGAATCCGGCACATATGATACGTATGATGTAACCGATTATTATGAGATTGGACGAACATCTAAAAAGGTATTGTATCTTATTGATTATAACAGAGAGACAAGGCAGATATTTGACAGCAGAAATGACACTTATGGCAAACAGATTGTGTTGGGAATTCAGCCTGACTCCGAAGTTGAGAAAATGAGCAGTGCAGACGGCAGATTTGTGTATTTTATCAATCAGGGAGTATTGTGGTGTTATGATGCAGAACAGAATCTGTTTACAGAAGTATTTTCGTATCAGTCACAGGATTCTGATAATATTAGGGAGCGTTATCCGTCATTTGACATTCAGATTATGAACGTGTTGGATAATGGAGATTGTGATTTTCTTATCAAAGGTTATATGAACCGTGGAGAGCATGAAGGAGAAGTAGGAGTTTCACAGTTTATTTATCATTATGAGGATAATACGACACAGGAACGGTTGTATATACCGTTAGATATGGCATATCAGGATGCAATTTATGAAGTTGGCAAAATTGCTTATGTAAATGAGCAGGGTATCTTCTACCTTACGGTAAAAGATACCTTATATGCAATTAATCTGACGAATAATGAGACGATGGTGGAAGTGAAAGGCTTATCTGAGGGAACATATGCCGTATCAAAGAATGGTCGTTCGATTGCATACAGTAAAAATAGCAGCAGATATGATACGGACGCAATTAGAATCTTCAATATGGAACTTGGAACGGATTATGAGATTCATGCGCAGTCAGGAAATAAGATTCAGGTCATTGGCTACATTAACAGTGATTTTATCTATGGAATGGCAAAAGAAAACGATATTGCTGTAGATGAGACTGGAAATACAATATTTCCGATGGGAAAAATAGAGATTGTCAACGAAGAATATGAAGTGATTAAAGAATATGATGAACCGGGAATTTACGTAACCCATGCAGCGGTTGAGAATCTGAGACTGAATCTTGAACGTGTGAAAAAAACAGCGACAGGATATGAGCAGACGACGATAGATCAGCTCATTAATCGGGAAGAAAATGATGCAAAAGCAACGGTAACGGTAGATGTGACAAGTTCTGCAAATCGTTTAAAAGAAGTTGTATTAGAATTACAGAAGAGTATCAATGCATCTGTAAAAATGCGTTATACCGATCGTATCACATATCTGAAGAATACAACATACACATTAGAATCATAAAGATACATTTGATGTAAATGAGGTGAGTCATGGCAAATCAGACGACAGGAAAACAGTCATCTACACAAAAGACAACAAAGGCAAAACCCGTAAAACGCAAGAAGACACATTGGGTACGGCGTGTGATTTTATCCCTTCTTGCGATTATCATAATCGCTGGTGGAATTTATGCAGTTCCGAAACTGATTACTGTTGTGAAATTGTACCGGGAAGCACAAAGCTATGTTGCAAAAAGCTCGACAGGGACATTCCAGGATTCTAAAACGACGGTGTTGTACGATGCAGCAGGGCAGGTACTGCATACAATGAAGCAGTCAAAAGATTTGTATTATGTAGAGTCAGAGGAAATTCCTGCAACACTCAAAGATGCATTTGTAGTAATGGAAGACCGTCAGTTCTATGAACATTCCGGCTTTGATTTACGTGCGATTATCAGAGCAATCGTGGTAAATCAGCAGAGAAATGATATTGCACAGGGAGCCAGTACCATTACGCAGCAGTTGGCACGAAACATTTTCCTGACGCAGGAAGTTTCATGGCAGCGAAAAGTTGAGGAAATTTTTATTGCAGTTGGATTAGAAAAAAAGTTTTCAAAGAATCAGATTTTGGAATTTTATCTCAATAATATTTATTTTGGAAATGGTTATTATGGCGTTGAAGCGGCATCCAGAGGATATTTCAGTAAGTCGGTATCAGAATTGACTTTAGCAGAGCAGGCATTTATTGCAGCGATTCCAAATAGTCCGACACGTTATAATCCATTGACACATTATGATAATACTGTGCAGCGCAAGAATCTGATACTTGAGCAGATGTATCAGGAGGGAAAATTAAGCAGCCTGGATGCATATATGGCAAAAGATGAACAGGTGGTACTCAACGAAGCCAAGAGTACAGAGGTTAATCAGTCAGCAATTACATATGCCAGGCACTGCGCAACGGAGAGTCTGATGAGTGCGTATGGATTTACATTCCGTTATAATTTCGATACGCAGCAGGATTATGACATGTATGCGTCAAGCTATGAAACGTATTATACGATGTGTCAACAGAAGTTACTAAGCGGCGGGTATACTGTATACACGTCATTGGAATTAGATAAACAACAGGCATTGCAGGATGCCATTGATACATCCCTTGCAGGGTATCGTGCATTGTCTGATGAAGGCGTATATACGATGCAGGGAGCTGCGACGTGCATTGATAATAATACGGGAAATGTTGTGGCGATTGTAGGTTCCCGCAGTCAGGCAGAAATCAAGGGGTATGGGTTGAACAGAGCATATCAGAGTGACAGACAGCCCGGAAGCTCGATAAAGCCTTTGATTGCATATCTTCCATATATTCAAATGGGAAATACACCGGATACGATTGTGACGGATGAAGCTATTGAAGGCGGACCTGCCAATGCAGACGGCATATTTTCAGGTGATATTACATTCAGAGAGGCAGTGCGTACATCAAAGAATACGATTGCGTGGAAGATTCTGACACAGATTACACCGCGTTCCGGCGTATCATTTCTGACTAGTATGGGATTTGCGAATGTATGGCAGGATAAGGATCATATTGCAAGTGCATTGGGGGGCTTTACATATGGTGTAACGACAGAAGAGATGGCAGGTGCATATGCGACGATTATCAATGATGGAATGTATCGGAAAGCAACCTGTATTGTGAAGATTTTAGATGCATCAAACAGGCCGATTGTAGATACCTCAAATCGGGCAGTAAAAGTGTATGATGCGAATGCAGCGAAGATGATGACAGATATGCTGCGAACCGTTGTAACACAGGGAACCGGTGTGACAGCTTCGCCGGATAATGCAATTGTTGCAGGCAAAACAGGTACAACGAATTCCACAAAAGATGCATGGTTTTGTGGATATAGCAGATATTATACGACAGCAGTGTGGACAGGTTATGATTATCCGAAGGAAATAGAGAATCCGATGGCAAATGACATCTTTAAAAATTATATGACACAGATTCATCAGGGGTTAGCATTGGTGGACTTTACGGCAGCCAATGCACCGGCGATACAGCCGGCAACGACAGAAGCCGCAACGGAAAATACGACACTTGAAACACAAAGTTCTCAGGAGAGCAGTACTGCACAGGAAATGACGACAGCAGTCATGCCAAATCAGACAACAGCAGTCCAGAATAATCAGGATAGAAATAATAATCAAAATAATCATCAGCAGACAACAAAGGCGACACAACAGACGACAACGGCAAGGCAGACGCAGCCGGAACGGACAACACATTCGCCGCTTGATCAGGATGCACCGACGAGAGGGGATATGGATGCTGTTACGCAGGGTGGAGACTGGTAGTATATGAAAAAGAAAGATGCTGCTGGTATAAAAGAGTTGTTTAAACTGTCAGATTCATTTATATGAAAGAATTTTAAGAATACGGATGAAAATGATAAAACGAAATAGTGGTGTTGTAAAAACAGATATATAAGAAAACGCCCAGCCATATGTGTAAGATAACATATGGCTGGGCGTTTCTCTTTATGTGATGTTGTAAATCAGAAATTACTTACCGTAATGAGTTTCGTTATATTCCTTAACACGCTTCTGAATACGTTCTACAGGATTTAAAAGGTTGCTGATAGATGAGTCATGATTTAAAGTATCGATGATTAAAGCGATGTACTTACTCATATCAACGTTGATGTACCAAGGCTTTGTAAGAAGTTCAGCAGGCTGGTAAACAAGGTTTGTTGTTAAAACTTTATCAATGATGCCATTTTCATAGGCTTCATCAAACTTCTTGAAACCATTTGTAAATAAACCAAATGTTGTTGCACAGAATACACGTCTTGCCTTACGACGCTTTAATTCAGCAGCAACATCAATCATACTTTCACCAGATGAAATCATATCATCAATAATAACAACGTCCTTACCTTCAACATCAGAACCTAAGAACTCATGTGCAACGATCGGATTACGTCCGTTGACAATCTTTGTGTAGTCACGTCTCTTATAGAACATACCCATATCAAGACCAAGAACGTTTGCAAAGTATACAGCACGTCCCATACCGCCTTCATCAGGGCTGATAACCATCATATTCTTGCTGTCGATGTGTAAATCATCAACACCGAGTAAAAGATACTTAATGAACTGGTATGTTGCAGAAATAGATTCAAATCCCTTTAAAGGTGTGGCATTCTGTACACGAGGGTCGTGTGCATCAAAAGTGATGATATTATCAACACCCATTTCTGTTAATTCCTTTAATGCAAGAGCACAGTCGAGTGATTCTCTTCCTGAACGCTTATGCTGTCTGCTTTCATATAAGAAAGGCATAATAACTGTAATTCTTCTTGCCTTACCACCGGCAGCAGCGATAATTCTCTTTAAATCTGCATAGTGGTCATCCGGTGACATATGGTTTGTCATACCGCAAAGAGAGTATTCCATGCTGTAGTTACATACATCAACCATTAAATATAAATCGTATCCACGAACAGAATCGTTGATAACACCTTTGCCTTCGCCAGAACCAAATCTAGGTGTGCTGGCACTTACAATGTATGAATCTCTTTTGTAGCCATTGAAAGCAAGTGTTGATTCGCTTTCGTGGTCGCGCTGTTCTCTCCAGTCAACAAGGTACTTATTAACCTTATCTCCGAGTTCTGTACAGCTTGATAATGGGATAATTCCCAATGTACCATATGGAATTGTTTCTGTGTGACGTTCGTCTCGTGGCATAATTATTGTCCTCCGTTAAAAATCAATCATTGTTTATAAATCCAGGGATTCAGGATAGACCATAAAACCCCAAATTAACTATTTTACAAAACACTTATAAATATAAACATAAATAAGGTATAAGTCAATGAAAAAAATAAAAAACTTATTATTATATTTATTGTGTCAAATTGAATGAAAAAATATCAAAATATCCCGTGGAATCAAGATAATTTTGTGCCGGTGCGTTTCAGAAGCCGAATATCTCTTCCGAATAATTTCAAAATCTTATAAGAACTTGTCAGGCGTGAAAAAATACGCTCGGAATAGGTATCCCGAATGTCTGAAAGGGAGAGATTTGTGGAAATAATAACACTCTTATTACGAAGCAGACGTTCATTGATACAGTAAAACAGGCGGGAATTCGTATAAGAATTGCCGGATTCTGTACCCAAATCATCAATAATCAGTAAATCACAGTCTAATATGTAATTGCTCTCTAGTCCGGCATCCGGGTCTTTTCGGAAATCTGCATATTCAAACTTCTGGAATAATTCAATGGCAGTCAGATAAATGACACTGTGTGAAGAATCTAAAAGTTCTTTGGCAATGCAGTTGGTTAAAAAAGTCTTTCCGATACCGGGCTGACCGTAAAGCAGCAAATTATCTGCACAGGAATCGAATTCTTTGACGAAATTTTCACAAATGGCAACCACATTTTTCATATTCTGTAAAGAAGTTGTTTTTAATGCGGAATCTGTTTCCGTATTGTCATACCAGTTGTAAGACAAGGTATCAAAATTCTCATTTGCAGTAATATTTTTCAGATTGGAATCTTCGTATACGAGATCAATTGCTTTCTTTTTGAAGCAGGAACATTTCTCAGAGCCGACATAACCCGTGTCGTGACAGAATGGACACGTGTAGATTTCATCGAGGTAATTAGCAGGCTTCCCAATAGAGGCCAGACATTCAATACGACGGTTGTTTAAGGAATCAAGCTGTGCTTTGTATGAAGTGTCGTCGGCAGAGTTGTGTTTGCCAATCATGGAAGTGGCAGCGTCCATTGACAGCGAGATGATTTCATTTTCAATGTCGGTAAATTCCGGACAGGCTGATACAACTTCCTGATAATGCGCCTCTTGTATATGACGATTTTCCGTTCGAATGGTATCGTAGATACGCATAATGGCATCATACTGTGAGTTCGTTAATGACATAATAAATCTCCCTTCTGTAGTGTATATTTTGAAATTTAAGTTCTATTTACATGCTTTATAAGTATCGTTTTGCCAAAATAATCATAATGAGAAAATTATTTTTGGTTATTGCTCAGCAGAGAACTTTCAAGACTGTCAATATCTGTATCACGCTGGTTGAAATTGTTGAAGCGGTTATTGGTAGCAGCAGTTTTCTTGTTATAAGATGGACGTTTCTTTGCAAATTCTGCATCAGCCTTTTCTACATCGCTTAATGAGCGGATGTTTGAAGAATTCCATTTAGACAGAATGGAATCAGCATATTGAAAACTTGGCTGGTGTGTCGTCTTTAAAGTACGGTTGCAGGCCTCTAAAATCAGTTCTGTAGTAAAACCATAGGTATTGGTCCATTTTGCAATATAATCCTGCTCCGCCTGACCAAAATCACGGTTGTTCTGACCAAATGCACGCATAATGGCATAAGCCGTTTCGTTGTGTGAACTTGATTCGAGCTTTGCCTGCTGGACGGTCGTAATGCCGGCATCAGCCCATGCAAGGGCTACCTTTTCGATATAGCGGATGCTTTTGTGTCCTTTGGTTACACAATATTCTACCAGATATTCAATCAAATCGGTTGGAAAATGTAACGTATCATAAAAATAAGTAATGGCAGAGAGTTCTGTTGTAGACATAGAACCACCTAAATAATTGGTAATGCCTCGTAGTAACATCTGAAATTCAATGTCATTAGAAGAAATCTTTTGAATCTGTGCCGGTGAATAATAATGTGAAGTTTCACGAGCAGGTTTTACAGGTTCTTCTTTTGTGGCAGAAACTTCCGGTTCCGGTGTTGTATTTGGTGCAGGAGCCTCCGTGTTGTTTATCGCTGGTGTAATCTCGGCAAAATCACTGTTTGCAGTGGTGTCATTAGACGAAGCAAGATTACAGATGGTAATTCCGGCGATGGAAGAATTTTGAACGGTCAGCTGTACCACGCCCTGTTTGTGCCAATATTTGAGTGCACGAATGACATCGGCTTCGGTCTGGTTAAAAATATCAGCCATACTTGCAATTGAAACTGTAAGATTCGCATCGCTTAAACTGCGCAGCAGATATAAGTAGATTTTTACAAACTCTCCATTTGCAGCAGACATATAACGGTCAATAAATATATTTGAAATTAATGTTGAATTGGTATCATATTGTGTAGTTAGTACTAAACGTTCCATTTATGTATTCAATCCTTTCATTATTATAATAAGAAATGTAACAAATAATTCTTTGGATTCCTAATTATAACACAACCGAAACCAAAAGCAAGCAAGGGAAAAATGGGATAACTGTGTACTTATCCACTGTGGAAATTGTGGATAATGTGGATAACTTGGGGATAACAGGTATAAATATAGGAAATCCGACAATTTATTAATAATTCGTTATAAACAAAAAATCCACAGGAAAAAAGTCCTAGAAAAGACTAATTTCTGTGGATAATGTGGATAACTTTGTTGACAAGTCAAATGTTTGTTAAAGAAATCACGATTTTACAAGGCTTTCGCCGATTTTATAGACATCACCGGCCCCCATAGTTATTAACAAATCGCCGTTCATACAATTTTTTTTGAGGAAATTTTCAATTTCTTCAAAAGAAGGAAAATAGTCGCAATGTTTTCCACTCTTTTCAATTTCTGCCTGAAGTGTCTGAGAACTAATGCCTAAATTATCTGTTTCTCTGGCAGCATAAATATCAGCTAAAACAATGTGGTCAGCTTGTGACAAGGCTGCAGCAAATTCAGGAAGAAGTGCTTTTGTTCGTGTATAAGTATGTGGCTGGAACACGCACCATACTTCACGGTGTGGATAATGTGTTGTTGATGTTAAGGTTGCACGAATCTCATCCGGATGATGTGCATAATCATCGATAACAGTGACACCGTTAAAAGTTCCCTTTTTTTCAAAACGACGGTTCGTACCTGTGAAGTGCTTCAAGCCGGCAATAATATTTTCAAAGGAAATGTCTAACTTTCTGGCAGCGGCAATAGCAGCAAGAGAATTGTATACATTATGCAATCCCGGAACGCTCAGTTGAATCTTTTCAGAAGGTGTTCCTTCTATTAATAATGTGTATTCACAACATCCATTTTCATTGTATGTAATGTCTGTGGCACTGTACATACTTTTTGCAGGTTCGCTGCCGACAGTAATTACCTCACAGTTTTTATCCTGATAGAAATATTCGTAGTGTTCAATATCGCTGTTGACAATTAAAGTACCGTTGTCCGGTAATTTTTCTGTAAACAATTTGAAAGAATGACGGATGTCATCTAAATCTTTAAAGAAGTCTAAATGGTCTTCTTCGACATTTAGAATAATATTCATTGTTGGTTTAAATGATAAGAAGCTGTTCGTATATTCGCAGGCTTCTGTTACAAAAATCTTGGACTGACCGATGCGGATATTTCCACCGATGCTGTTTAAGATTCCGCCGACAGAGATGGTTGGATCTGCATCAGCAGCAAGGAGAATCTCTGTGACCATAGAAGTCGTGGTTGTTTTGCCGTGTGTACCGGCAATATTTAAGGCAACGTCATAATTGTCCATTAAAGCACCGAGCAGTTCCGCTCTGGTAATGCATGGAATATTAGCATCTTTTGCAGCACACAATTCTGGATTATCCGGATGAATGGCAGCCGTATAAACAACAAGATCAATATCATCTGTGATATTTGCGGCAGCCTGTGGATAATGCACGGTGCAGCCAGCAGCAGTCAGTTCGTCCGTCAGTGCAGAATGTGCAGAATCAGAGCCGGAAATTGTGAAATTCTTTTCACGTAAAATATGAGCAAGTCCGCTCATGCTGATGCCGCCGATTCCGATAAAGTGAATGTGAATAGGGGTATTAAAATCAATTGTAAACATAATGAAAGAAGTCCTTTCTTCTATAATAATATATCATACGGTATAAATTACCGTTGGTTACAAATATAATATATAGCGGTTGTTCGCTAACATATCGGGTGACACTCGAAATGAATTCTTCATTTCTCGTCGCCGCGGTGCTCCTCAAGTGCACATGCAAGCATGGCACTTTCATCGCTACTCGCGCAAATCAAATGCCGCTATTAGCGGCGCTTGAATTTGTGCAACCTATAAGGCTCACAACCTCGCGCTTACGCGCTTAATGCTCTGTCGCTACGGCTCCATAGCGGTTGTTCGCTAACATATCAGATAAAATCAAATGCCGCTATTAGCGGCGCTTGATTTTCTGCTGATATGTTACATTATAAACTGTTTGGGGAAAATTTCAATGGGGGATTGCAGGGGGATGAAAGCACGACATAGTGAGAAAATATTACTGCGTAGTGAGTAATTGTTAATATATTTGTTAGAAAATGTCAATAATTGTAAAATTAAATCATAAAATTGTGAATAATTTTTAAAAAATTCTTTTTACTTCACTGCGATAATATGATATAATGTATTTATTCAAATACAAGCTATTCAGTTTAGGAAGCTTATTTGTCATATTTCCAAAGAATAAGTATAGGGGTGGAACACGTAAGTCGAAGGAAAAAGCACTTATACACTGGAGCAAACAGGGCTAGATTGTATAGGGAGTAAGGAAATTTTAGCATCAGAGGTGAGAGCATGATAAGAAAAGAAATGATTGCCATGTTATTGGCAGGGGGACAAGGTAGCAGACTTGGTGTTTTGACATCAAAGGTTGCGAAGCCGGCAGTATCGTTTGGCGGCAAGTATCGAATTATTGATTTTCCATTAAGTAACTGTATTAATTCAGGAATTGATACAGTAGGTGTATTGACACAGTATCAGCCATTGCGACTCAACACGCACATTGGGATTGGTATTCCGTGGGATTTGGATCGAAATGTCGGAGGTGTATCAGTACTTCCTCCATATGAGAAGAGCTCTGACAGTGAATGGTATACAGGTACAGCGAATGCCATTTATCAGAACATGAATTATATGGAGCAGTTTAATCCGGAATATGTACTGATTCTTTCAGGAGATCATATTTATAAGATGGATTATAAGATTATGTTAGATTATCACAAAGCGAATAATGCAGATGTAACAATCGCATCTATGCCGGTACCAATGGAAGAAGCAAGTCGTTTTGGTATTGTTGTAACAGATGAGGATAATCGCATTACGGCATTTGAAGAAAAGCCGGAGCATCCACGCAGTAATCTGGCATCAATGGGTATCTACATATTTAGTTGGAAAGTATTAAAGCAGGCATTAATCACATTAAAAGATCAGAATGAATGTGACTTTGGTAAGCATGTTATTCCATATTGCTTCCAGAATGATAAGAGAATGTTTGCTTACGAATACAATGGATATTGGAAGGATGTCGGTACATTAAGTTCTTATTGGGAAGCCAATATGGAATTGATTGATATTATCCCGGTATTTAATTTGTATGAGGAATTTTGGAAGATTTATACAAAAACAGATATTATTCCTCCTCAGTATATTGCTGACAGTGCTTATATTGAAAAGAGTATTATCGGTGATGGTACAGAAATTTATGGTAAAGTATATAATTCCGTTATCGGTTATGGCGTTGTCATTGAAGAAGGTGCCGTGGTCAGGGATTCGATTATTATGAGCAATGCGGTAATTGGTAAGAATACGGTAATTAATAAATCCATTATTGCAGAAGACGTTGTCATTGGAGAGAATGTAGAATTAGGTGTTGGAGAAGAAGCAGAAAATGTAGCAAAGCCGAAGATTTATAATTCCGGTCTTGTTACGATTGGAGAATGTTCTGTGATTCCGGCAAATGTAAAGATTGGAAAGAATACAGCAGTTTCAGGTGAAACAACATTAGAAGACTATCCGGACGGCATGTTGCAGAGCGGTGGCATAATAATTAAGGCAGGTGACAATGTATGAAAGCAATAGGAATTATTTTAGCAGGTGGAAACAACAAGCTGATGCGGGAGTTGTCTTATAAAAGAGCGGTGGCAGCTATGCCAGTGGCAGGAAGTTATCGCAGTATTGATTTCGCATTGAGTAATATGTCCAATTCGAAAATTCAAAAAGTTGGTGTTATTACACAGTATAATGCACGTTCATTAAATGAACACCTGAGTTCTTCAAAATGGTGGGATTTCGGAAGAAAGCAGGGTGGCTTATTTGTCTTTACACCAACGATTACAGCAGAGAGCAGTTATTGGTATCGTGGAACAGCAGATTCTCTTTATCAGAATTTAGATTTCTTAAAATCAAGTCACGAACCATACGTTGTAATTGCTTCAGGTGATGGTATTTACAAATTGGATTATAACAAAGTATTAGAATATCATATCGAGAAGAAGGCTGATATCACAGTCGTTGTAAAGGATTTACAGGATCGTTCAGAAATCACAAGATTTGGTGTGGTTTCCATGACAAATGAAGGTCGTATCACAGATATTGATGAAAAGCCATTAGAGACGAATTTATCAACAGTTTCTACAGGAATTTATGTAATTCGAAGAAGACTTTTAATCGAACTGATTGAAAAAGCAGCACAGGAAGACCGTTATGATTTTGTAAGAGATATTTTAGTTCGTTATAAAAATATCAAGAAAATATACGGATACCGTCTTGAGACATATTGGAGAAATATTTCATCAACAGAGTCTTATTATAAAGCAAATATGGACTTCTTAAATAGAGAGATTCGTGATTACTTCTTTAAACAGTATCCGGATATCTACTCTAAGGTGGATGATTTGCCGCCTGCAAAATATAACTACGGTGCAAATGCAAGAAATAGTCTGGTATCAAGCGGATGTATCGTAAATGGAACAATAGAAAATTCCGTATTATTTAAGAAGATTTATGTTGGAAATAACAGTGTAATTAAGAATTCAATTATATTGAATAATGCATATATCGGGGATAATTCTTATATTGAGAATTGCATTGTTGAGAGTGGAAGTACAATTAAGCCAAATTCTAGTTATATTGGGGAGAATGGAATTAAGATTGTACAGGAAAATACGCAGCTCTACGAATAAAAGAGCTATGAAAAAGGGTAAAACGATTCAATCGTTCTGCTATATTTACAAAAAGAGTGATCGCTGAAGAGTCAGCAGAAGGGGTGCTTATGAACATTACAGATGTGCGCGTAAGAAAGATTACAAAGGAAGGTAAGATGAAGGCAGTTGTATCAATTACAATTGACGATGCTTTTGTCGTACATGACATTAAAGTTATTGAAGGAGAAAAAGGACTATTTATCGCAATGCCAAGCAGAAAGTCATCAGATGGCGAATATCGTGATATTGCACATCCGATTAATACAGAGACAAGAGATGGAATTCAGTCTATCGTATTAAAGGCTTATGAAGAAGCTGAGGATGTTGTAGAAGAATAGATTTTTGTTAAGAATATGTCGTTGACTATATTTTTATAAAACACAAATAAAGGGTTCAAGAAGGTATTTCGATTGCAGAAATACCTTCTTTTTGTATCTTGATTCGGGTGTCAAAAAGTGTTTCTTCTATATCAATGTTATCAAAGTATAATTATAAAATTACCCCTGTAAATTACCTTTGAGCTTTCGGAATGTAGATGGAGATACGTGATTTAAGTGTTTAAAAGCATCTCCGAAATAATTGCTGTTATCATACCCACATTCAAAAGCGATTTCCGTAATGGTTTTATTGGTTTCTAGTAATAGCTTTTCTGAGTGGTTAATCCGTACCGTGTTTAAATAATCTTTAAATCCGAATCCGTTTTCAGCTTTGAACTTCTTAGAAAAGTACGAAGCATTTAAGTGTACATAAGAAGCTACGTCTGACAGAGAAAGATTTTTAGAAAAATTGTGGTTGATATAATCCATTGCCTGTGAAATCGCATCATTTGACGTAAGGGATGATTGTGCGGCCGGAAGTCCGGTAAGTCCCATATAAATAGGAAAGTTTTCGGCTTGTGTAAACAATAAAAGCAATAGCTGCTGAAAATATAATTTCTGTGAGCATTTGGCGTAAACAGAAGCTCCGTTGTGTTCGGCCTGAATGTGAAACAAAATTTGCTGAACACGCTGTTCTAGTTCCGGTGGAATTCGGAAGATAAAATCTTTTAATTTATGACGAAACTGCTTTAATCCAATGACTTCCACGATGTCTGATGCATAATCTAAAGTAAATTCAATATAGGCACGCTCATGCGTTTCGGATTCTATATAAGTTGTCTTGTGTAATACATTCATGGGAACAAACAGAATGGTTCCTTTATCAAGGCGGTATGTATGATCTTCTATTGTAAAATCACATGTACCATTCATTAAATAATACATTTCATAGTAAGAATGTTCGTGTGCAGAATGCATACTATAACTTTGCGTATGTGTCTGCTGAGATATTTCAAATCGAGATAAAAAATTCAAAGTAATATCCCTCCAATGATTGAATTTATATATGTAACAATAATAGTGCATTTTTAACAAAAATACAATACATTTTATGTCAAAAGTAACATTTTGAACAGGAATATCATCAAAATAACAGTAATATTAAAAATGCATAACAAAAAATAGGTAGTGTTTATAAAAATTTTATGATAGTCTAACGGTACTAGGTCGTAAGACTGGATAGGAAAAGGAGGAAAAGTCTATGAGAGTCAAAAAGGGCAAACGAATGATGTCCTTGGTACTTGCATTTCTGATGGTTATCGGTATGATGCCGGCAGATTGGACTGCACTGTCAGTACGTGCAGCAGATGCAAATGTAGAAGTGTTTACATTTAATGCAGCATCAGAAAATGCAATTACGAGCGCAGCCACAAAAGGTACAATTGCCGAAGGTAAATATGGTACAAGTGGCTATTATACGTTAATAGGCAAAGGAACAAGAGGAAACAGTACATCAGTAATGTCGTTAGAACTGGGACTGCCAACAGCAGGCAGTTTTTCAGATGGCGGCAGATTTCAGTTTACAGTAACTGGTTCAGCTGATGTTAAAATTTCAGCAACAAGTACAGGAGGCTCTAACACATCTGAGTTAGCAGTATATAATTCTGCACATGAAAAGATGGGAGAAGGTACATACAATGTAGTAGGTACATCACCTGCAACAGAGGTTAAGATTACAGGACTTCCGGCTGATACTTATACAATTCAGGTACCGGTAGATTATGACGGAGTGAATCATAAGAGAGGATTCCGTATTTTATCTGTTGAAACAACACAGGTATCTAGTGGAGAAAGAGCTCCTAGAGCGGATTGGTCTGGCGTAGCAGCTCCGGTAATCGGTAATATTACGTCTGAGAATGGTACAGTAACAGTTCCATTTACAGGTGTTGTAGGTTATGACGGTGCTGATACAGTTGAAGTTACAATGTCAGATGCGACCGGTGTTGTAGATACAAAGTCATATGCATTAGATGGACAGGGTGGAAGCGTAGCATTTAAGCCGTCTGCATCTGGTACATATACATTTGTGGCAACAGCAAAGAGAGCAGAATCAGAAGATAAAGTAAGTGAGAGCGCAAGCACAGATTTCGTACTTCCACTTGCAGCACCAACATTTTCAAGTGCAACAAGCAAAGGTAACGGTAAGGTAAACTTAATCTGGAACGCTACAAAGGAAGCAACAGGTTATAAGGTATCTTACAGCACAGATGGTAATACATATTCAGAGCCACAGCTTGTTACAGGTACAGAATATGAAGTATCTGGACTTACAGTTGGTACAAGATATACATTCAAGTTGACAGCAGTAAGAAATGATGAAGAAACATCCGCTGCAACAATTGAAGCAACAGCAACAGAAGAAGAACAGATGGTATGGTCATTTTCAGCTTTCGGTTCAGGCGTTGATACAAATGCCAAGAACAACGGTTATGAAGGCAATGCAAATGACGGTAAGGTATCTGTTTGGGAATTAAACAGCAAGGGTAAGATGGTTCCTAAGTCAACAGATGGTCTTGCTTTCTATTATGCAGCAGTACCTGCTGACAAGAACTTTACATTCTCAGCAGATGTTCATATTGATCAGTGGACATTAACAAATGGTCAGGAAGGCTTCGGTCTTATGGCAGCAGATAGAGTTGGTACAAATGGTGATTCATCAATTTTCTGGAACAACTCTTATATGGCAACAGCAACAAAGGTAGAATATTTTGCAGATAAAGAAGGTAAGGTAACAGACGATTCCACAGCGGACAAGATTACAATGAAGATCGGTGTGGGTTCACAGGAAAAGAAGAATGTTACAAATGACTTACTTCCATTATTACTTGCAAATGATTCAACAGCAGTAAATAAGATATTCAGTACAAAGATGACAGCACTTGATACATCTTGTGGTGTTAAGGGTGTTGGAACATATAACTTAATCGGTAATGGTAAGACAGCAACAGCACCGGAAGTTCCTGGTACAGTTGAGAATCCAATTACAGACTTAAAGTTAGAAATTCAGAAGAATAATACAGGTTATTTTGTAAGTTATACAACTCCGGAAGGAGAAAAGATTACAAAGAAGTATTATGATACAGAAGCTCTTGAACAGCTTGATAAGGACAACGTATATGTTGGTATCTTTGCTTCAAGAACATGTAAAGTAACAGCAACAAATATCAACTTAAAGCTGGTTGATCCGAAGGATGATGCAGATGCAGAAGAAAGACCGATTACATATGTAACACCTTCATATCAGGTATATTCAGCAACAGTTGCAAACAAGGCAGCTTATGACTTAAAGTATACAGCAAATGCAGATGGTAAGGTTGTTATTACAGCAGCAGATGGTACAACAGTTGCAGACCAGACAGTAGAAGCCGGCAAGAAGTATACATTTGCTACAACATTAACAGAAGGCACAAATAAGTTCACAGTCAATATGACACCGGACAAGACATTTAAGCCTTCGGAATTTGAAGAATTATCTTCATATGATGCTTCAACATTTGGTTTTGAAGTAGAATATCGTACATTAACAGATGGTGATATTTATGTAACACCAGATGCTACATCAGCAGGAAACGGTACAAAAGAAAATCCGGTTGATGTATACACAGCAACAAGTTTTGCAAAGGCAGGACAGACAATCTATCTTGCAGGCGGAACATACAACTTAACTTCTACAATCACAATTCAGCCGGGTGTTGATGGTGAAGAAGGTAAGATGATTACAATGACAGCAGCAAAGGATGCCACAGAACGTCCGGTATTCGACTTCGGTAAGAACTGTGAAGGTTTTGTAGTAGCCGGCGACTACTGGCATATTGAAGGTTTAGACGTAACAAATTCAGCAAACTCTAAGGACGGTATCCGTCTTGGTGGCAGCAACTGTATTTTGGATAACCTTCATACATACCACAATGGTAACACAGGTCTTCAGATTAGCCGTTACATGGTAACAGATGGCAAGGCTGACTGGCCGGCAAATAACTTAATCTTAAATTGTACATCATATGGCAATGCAGATGCAGGTTATGAAGATGCGGATGGTTTCGCAGCAAAGTTGACAATCGGTGAAGGCAACGTATTTGATGGTTGTATCGCACATAACAACGCAGATGATGGATGGGATTTATTCGCAAAGGCAGAAACAGGTCCTATCGGTTCTGTAACATTAAAGAACTGTGTTGCTTATGCAAATGGTTACTTAGAAGATGGTACAGATGCAGGTAATGGTAATGGTTTCAAGATGGGTGGTTCTAGTATCACAGGTTACCATACATTAATTAACTCTGTAGCATTTGATAACAAGTCTAAGGGTATTGACAGTAACAGCTGTCCGGATATCCAGGTTAAGAATAGTACATCCTTCAACAACTATGCTTCAAACGTAGCATTGTATACAAATGATGCTGCAAACACAGATTTCAGTGCAACAGGTATTCTTTCATACAGAACACAGTTTACTAATGTGAATGAAACATTTAAGTTAAGAGGAACACAGGATGAGACAAAGGTATATCAGGCAACTGATTACTATTGGAACTACGATGGTACGACAGCACACAACAGTGCAGCAGAGATTAAGCCATCATACTTCGAATCGATTGATACAGGAATGGACTATGCAACACGTACATATGCAAAGGCTCCTGTAACAAGAAATGCAGATAACACAGTTAATATGAACGGTTTACTTGCAATCTCAGAAGAAGGTAAGCAGGCATTAGGCGAAAACGTTGGTGCATATGTAAATGCAGTCATCGAAGAGCCGGATGAGCCGGTTCAGCCGGAAGAACCTAAGGCATTGGATACAGTATGGAAGGAATCAGAAATTGGTACGCATACAGACAAGGGTTCCTATTCATATGATAAGGCAACAAAGACAGTTACTGTAAACGGTGCAGGTACAAAGTTCGATAAGGACGGCGGAGTAGATGATTTCTATTATGCATACGTTACAGCAAAAGAAAATATCACATTAACAGCAAAGATGAAGGTAACCGGTTCAGGACAGGCTGGTATCATGCTTCGTAATACAGCAGATGAAGTATCAAGTGCAACAGGTGCTGTATATGCAGATATGAGCAATAAAGAGGTTCGTGCCGGTAACCATGGCGAGAATGCCGGTGGTGGTGCAGGACAGATTAATTCAGCTGTAACACCAGCTTCAGAAAGTATCTATATTAAGATTGAAGTTGTAAACGGTGGATTTAAGTACTATGCAGCAACAAAGCCAGACTTTAGTGATGCAGTAGTTAATGCTTCAAAAGTAACAGGATTAGCTGCAAAGACAGTTGGTTTCTTTGCAACAGCAGGAACAACAGCTGAATTTAGCGATGTTAAGGTTACATCAAAGTATGATGTTGATGGAACAAAGGTAAGCAAGATTATCTTTGACTCAGAAATGGGCGAATTCCTTCCAGAATTCTCTTCAAGTAAGGATTATTCAGGTGTATATGCAGCAGGAACAAGCATGAGTACAGTTGTAGATGGCAACATCTTAAAGGTTACTCATAAGAGAGATGCAGACAATAAGGGTAATATCAGAGAAGATAAGAGTGTTGATTTTTGGTTATTCCCAGCAACAAATAAGAACCTTACAATTTCAGCAGATGTATCACTGATTTCGGTTGACTCAGGTACAGATAAGCAGGGTCTTGCAATGGGACAGTTTGTAGCAGTACCAGGAAGCCCAATTTATCATGATGCAATTCATTATCAGAAGAAGGCTCTTTTCCAACATTCATTTAGTACAGGTGTAAAGGTCGGTAATACAGGAGATCCGAAGACAGCTACGTTAACAAATTTAACAGAGCAGTCACCACAGTCATATACTATTTCTTATACAAAGAATGGAGCAACAGGTACAGCAAGTGTTACATCAGCAGCTGGCGAGAAGTTGATTGATAATGGTGTAATTGATTATGCGAATGTAGTAGCAGAACTTGGAGCTGGAAAAACAGTTCGTTATGGTTTTGCATTCTCAGGTATTGTAACAGATATTTCAAATGTTACAGTAAAAGATGAAGATGGCAACATCATTTATGATATGAATGATTACTACATCGCAGTTGGTGTAGCACCGGAAATCGCAAATGCAACAGCAACAGTAGCAGATGACAGAGAATCTATCGCAGTGAACTGGGATGTGACAGCAGAAGGCTCAGGTAATGTGAAGTATAACGTATATGTATCAAAGGACGGCGGCGAATTCGTTAAGGCTGGCGATACAAAGGTTAATTCATTCACATACAAGGCAATGAATGGTGATGGCACTTATGCATTCAAGGTAGTACCAGTTGGTGGAGATACACTCGGTACACCAGTTGAAACAACAGCAGTTAGCTATCAGACACCACTTAATAGAACAGTAATTACAGCAGCAGGAACATCAAAAGAAGTCGCACTTACATGGACAGCAGTCGAAGGTGCAACATCTTATGATGTATACAAGAAGTTAGGTTCAGACGGAACAGCAACAGTTGCAAAGACGACAGCTGATACAGCTTGGACAGATACAGATGTAGTTGAAGAAGAACCATACTATTACTACGTCATCGCAAAGAATGATAACAATACATCAAATCCTTCTGAGACAGTTCAGGTACTTACATCTGACGGTCATACAGGAGCATATGTATACGAAAATGCAGCAACAAAGGTTACAGTAGATGAGAAGTCTAATGATACAATCTTTGATACAACTGCAAGTGTAACACTTCATACAGATGAAGATGTTACAGTAAAGGCATCTTTAAATGGTGCAGTTACAGAAACAAAGGCAATCACAGCCAATGAAAAAGCTACATTTGCTTTCAATGATTTGAAGCAGGGTAGAAATGATGTTGAGTTCTTATTCACAGATAAGGATAACAACACAACAAGAAAGATTTTCAACTTCGTAAGCAATCCTGAAATTGACATCGTTGTTGATAGTGCCTTTACAGGAAATGATGGTGATGTAACAGATGGTTACCCAACATATAAGACAGTACAGGCAGCAGTAAGTGCAGTTCCTGCAGATAATGCAGAAGCTAAGGTAATCTTCATTAAGAATGGCGAATATGAAGAGCGTGTAGAAGTAACAGCTCCTTATGTAAGTTTATTAGGTGAAGATGCAGAAAAGACACATCTGTTCTACGCAGTATGTGTTGCAAATGGCAATGCAAACAGCATGTGGAATCGTAATGCAATGTATGTAGAATACACAGCAGACGGATTCACAGCAGAGAATCTTACAATTGAAAACTCTTACGCATATTCAAATGGCAATGACCAGCAGGCAGATGCATTATGTATCGTAGCTGATAAGACATTATGTGTAAATGTAAGATTAATCGGTTACCAGGATACCCTTCTTACAGATTCAAGAATCAAAGATGCAACGGGTAACTATGAAGTAACAAGACAGTACTTTGACAAGTGTTATATCACAGGTAATGTAGACTTTATCTACGGTGCCGGTACATCTGTATTCAATGACTGTGATATTGTAGCAAGATATACATCATATAAGAATGATGGTGTATTTACAGCTGGTAGAACATATGCTTCTACACCTTATGGATATACATTCATTGGATGTAGATTCCTTGCAGAAGATGGTGTAAAAGATGGTGCTTACAGAATGGCTCGTCCATGGGGTGCTGATGATTCAACAACATTTATTAACTGTTATCTTGGTAGAGCAATTCAGCCAGTTGGATATGGTGATATGAGTGGTAACAGCTATAAGAAAGCAAGATTCGCAGAGTTCGGTTCATACGGACCAGGATATGTCTTAAACGCTGACAGACCATTACTTTCACAGGCACAGGCTAAGGCTTATACAGCAGAAAATATCTTCGGTGATTATGATTATGCAACAGTGAAGGCTGCAATGTATGGAGCAACTGTAACACCAGTAGATCCAGAACCAGTTGTAGATCCATTGACAGTAGCAGCAAAGGGAAGTACATCTAAGGTTGTAGCAGGTAATAAGGTTACAGTTACAGGCACTGCGAATGGTGGTGATGGAGCGTATACATACAGATATTTATTATACAATCCAACAACAAAGGCTTGGACACAGTTACAGCCATTCGGAACAAAGAATACATATACATGGACAGCAACCGGAACAGGAGCCAGACATCTTTACGTAGAAGTAAAAGATGGTAACGGAACAGTTGCAAGAAGCAAGGCATTTGGTGTAACAGTTACAACAAGACCGACACTCACAACAAAGGTTAGTGCATCAAAGGTAGCAACAGGCGGTAAGGTAACAATTACAGCAACAGCAAGCCAGGGAAGCGGAAGTTATACATACAGATATATCATGTATAATCCGGCAACAAAGGCTTGGACACAGTTACAGCCATTCGGAACAAAGAATACATATACATGGACAGCGACCGGAACAGGAGCCAGACATCTGTATGCAGAAGTTAAGGATAGCAACGGAACTGTAACAAGAAGCAATGCATACGGTGTAACAATCGTAAGCAAGCCGGCAGTAACAGTAAAGGCAAGCACATCAAAGGTAGTAGCAGGAAATACAGTAACAGTCACAGCAACAGCAAGTCAGGGAAGTGGAAATTACACATACAGATATGTAATGTACAACCCAACAACAAAGGCTTGGTCAGAATTACAGGGTTACAGCACAAAGAACACATATGTATGGACTGCAACCGGAACAGGCGCAAGACATATTTATGTAGATGTAAAGGACAGCCTTGGAACAGTAACAAGAAGTGCAGCATTTGGTGTAACAGTGGTAACAAGACCAACACTTACAGCAAAATACAGTGCATCAAAGGTAGCAACAGGCGGTAAGGTAACAATTACAGCAACAGCAAGCCAGGGAAGCGGAAAGTATACATACAGATATATCATGTATAACCCTGAAACAAAGGTATGGACACAGTTACAGCCATTCGGAGCTAAGAATACATATACATGGACAGTAACCGGAACAGGAGCCAGACATCTGTATGTAGAAGTAAAGGATAGCAACGGAACTGTAACAAGAAGCAGTGTATACGGTGTAACAATCGTAAGCAAGCCAACCGTAACAGCAAAGGTAAGTACATCAAAGGTTGCAGCAGGTAAGACAGTAACCGTCACAGCAACAGCCGGCAAGGGAAGTGGAAATTACACATACAGATATGTAATGTATAACCCGGCAACAAAGACTTGGACACAGTTACAGGGCTACAGCAGCAAGAACACATATACATGGAAGGCAACAGGAGAAGGCGCAAGACATATCTATGTAGATGTAAAGGACAGCCTTGGAACAGTTACAAGAAGTACAGCAGTTGGTGTAACAGTTACAAAATAACTTCATAAGAATTTGCACAAAGACTGCAGATTGTTAGAAAAATAACAAAAAACATCAGCGATGTTTTGCCGCTGATGGGAACATAAAACACAGCATATCAGGATAGATTGTTTCTGATATGCTGTGTTTTTATTATATTAATAGGATTCGGGTATCAAAAGGTGCATATGATATTTCAATATGTCAAATTGCACAAATTTAAACACAAACTCTGTTGTGAACGAATCTCCAAGAATTACCAACTTAAATCTCAGCAATGGCTTCGATTGTGGGAAGTTCTAGGAGCTGGATTTTTATTTCATAAGAAATAAAACACTCCGTGAGGATGCACACCGCATCAAGGGGAAACGTTGTGTAATGTGCACAATAAAATGCAATATTCATTGTAATGATTGTAGAAAATATATGAGAAATATTGACTATGACATAGTGTCATACTTTAGACTGACATACGATGTACGACTGGGGTATATCAGAAAATATACATTTCTACCGCATAAGATACAGGAACAGGTTCTATGATACAGAGAAGGTATAGATCTATAGTTGTATGTATTGTATGCAGGGAGAGAGTCTAGTATGAAGAAAGGGAAAGTTTTATGAGAAAGCAGACGAAAAGAGTTGTTAGTTTCTTATGTGCAATGCTTATGGCAGTATCCAATGTTGGATTGGGCGGTGTGACAGCATTTGCAGCAGAAGAAGCAGCAAGTGCATCGAAGAAAATCGATGTATGGGATTTTGGTGGTGTCGAAGAAACAGACACAAGTAAGTACGTCAATCATGTGCATGCTTCTGACTGGGACAATGATGCAGATCTTGGTGATAATGCAAAGTTCACAGCCACAGGCATCAAGCAGTTTGACGATTTGAGATTGAGCATTATCGCTTCTGATAGAATTTATTCAGGACTGGCTAAAAAGAACTATGGCGGAAGTGGCATGGCGATTACACAGTATAGCGATGGATATAAAGCAAACGGTATGTATTACTGTAACGGATATGGACATGATACAAGCCGATATGTAGTTGTAGACAACTGCAAAGTAGGAGATAAGATTGTTGCCTATATGGGAACAAGTAATGCAGTATCAGACAGTGATGTGCATTTCCAGCATGTCACAGGAGAGAAGAATACTCCTGATACGGCAGAGGTTCAGGATGATGTCCAGAGCGGTGCAACGAATAAAGGTAAGAAATTTGAATTTTCAGCCCAGTATGAAGGTTCATATAAGATTTGGTTAACAGGAACAGGAAAGCCGATTTACAACAGAGTTGTAAAGATTCCTGCTGTAGAAGTACAGGGTACACTTGATTTACAGGGTGCAGATATTTCAGGTTATGGACTTACCTTCAAGAGTGAACAGACAGAAAAGATTTTTGCTGCAAATGTAACTGGTACAACATATACAGTTTCATTACCGGCAGACGAATCATTTGTTGCAACACTTACAGATGCAACAGGATATGGTATTGTAAATGATCAGAAGTCATTTGCATTAACAACAGAAGATGCATTAAAGGATGGAACTGTTAAGAATTTCACAATTGAAACGAAGTCTACATATATCTATTCTGGTCAGGTAACAGGATTTGCAGATGGATATGATACTTCAAAGTTGAAAGTAAAGTTAATTCCGTCAGCAGATTCACTTGCAAACACTGTTACATTAGAATTGGATGCAGACAAGAAGTTTACAGCAGTGTTAGATCCGGATGTACCTTATACAGTTGAAATTTCAGGCGTGAATGATTATGAAGTTGTAAAGGGTGGCACAGTGAATAATAATGTGGCATTTACACAGAATATTGAAGTAGCTGAAAAGGCTGTGTATACAGTAACAGGTTCTTTCTTAGGATTAGAAGGTGCTGCAGTAACAGAACTTGTATTTGTAAATGTAGATGATAACTATTCTTATCAGGCAAAGGTTACAGACAATGGTTACAGCGTTCTTTTAAGAGATGGTTCTTATCAGGCAGTTGCAGTAGTTGATGGTTTCCGTACAAGCACACACGTTGTTGTAGCTGGTGCAAATGCATCAAAGGATTTATTATTCGTATCAACAAAGCAGCCGGCAAGCATGGAACGTGTATCTGATATTTATGTTGGATATAAGGATCAGGCAAATAACTACGAAACAGTATCAGAAGCCGTTGCAGCAGCAAAGGCAATGAATCCGAAGTCAGAGGAAGAGCGTATTACAATTCATATTGCTCCTGGTACATATAGAGAGCAGATTATTGTAAATGTTCCTTATGTGTCATTTGTAAATGATACACATGAAGAAGTTCTTCTTACATGGTATTATGGAATTGGTTATAAGTACTACAGTGCAGATGCAAAGGGTTACTATAACGAAGAAAACAGCTACGATGAGTTCAATAAGAACATTGCATCAAAGTGGGGATGTTCTGTATATGTTCAGAATACAGCAAATAATTTCGTAGCAAAGAATATTACATTTGAATCATCATTCAACCGTTATATCACAGATGAAGAAATCGATGATGGCGTTGAAGTAAGTGGATTAGAAAAAATCAATGTTGTACGTCGTTATGGCACAGACGTTCAGTCAAAGACAGCAACAGAGCGTGCGACAGCACTTGTAGTAGAAGGTACACAGTCTAGTTTCGTTGGATGTACATTCTTATCAAGTCAGGATACATTATTTACAGGTAATTATGCAACAAGATTATACTTCAAGAACTGTTTCATCGAAGGTAACACAGATTATATCTTTGGTGAAGGTAGTGTAGTATTTGATGGATGCCAGTTGAATTTCTATGGTTACAGCCAGAATGCAATGGGTGGTTACATCACAGCTGCAAGACCGACAGCAGGTTCTTTGGGATATTTATTTAGAAATTGTACAGTAACAGGAAGCAAAGACTTAACAGTAGCACCAGGTTTCTTAGGAAGACCTTGGGGAGCAGGTGCAGTTGTTCGTTTTGTCAATACAAAGTTAGAATCAGCTGATTTAATTAAACCGGTTGGTTGGGATGAAATGTCAGGTGTAAAACCGGCACAGGCAAACTTCTATGAATACAATACAACAACACTTGATGGACAGGCAGTAGATTTAAGTGCACGTGCAGGAAAGACAATGACAGCAGAAGAAGTGGCAGCAATTAACGTAACAGATTATTTTGGTGCAGGATGGACACCGGAAGGATATGTTGCAGAAGCAGCAGATGTAACATTTGCAACAGTTCCATATCTTGTAGACAATGGAGATATCAATGCACCATATCCGGGCCATACATTAACAGCAGCTTACTCATTAGGAGAAGCAAATGATGCCAATGATGCATCAATCATTCGTTGGTACATCGTTGACAAAGATGGAAAAGAAACACTTGTAAAAGAATCTACAGCGAATGTAGATAAGAAATATCAGATTACAAAGGATGCAATCGGTAAGTATATTAAGTTTGTTATCGTACCGGAAACACTGAGTGGTAATCAGGGCAAGGCAGTTTCTTATCAGGCAGAAGCATTTGTAAGAGATGGTTATGAAGATCCATCTGCACAGGCTGGCGATATCGAGCTTGGTGATGGCGTAAATATCTTCGTAGCAGGTGACTCAACAGTTAAAGATTACTCAGCAAAGGGTATGTACTCTAAGGGTAAGGCACAGTCAGAAGGCGCATGGGGCGAATTTTTACAGGATTTCTTTGATTCATCAAAGGTAAAGGTTCAGAACTATGCAAACGGCGGTAGAAGTTCAAGAAACTTCATCAACGAAGGTTCCTTAGACAAGATTGCCGAAAATATCAAAGAAGGCGATTATTTATTCATTCAGTTCGGTCACAATGACTGTACAGACCAGGCAGGATACATAGAAGATCGTTCTGTACCAATCGGAGCACCGGATGCAAATGGAATCTATCCTATAACAGAAGGTAAGAAGGTAGCAACACCAGTTTCACTTTCAGAAAAGTATGGTGCAACATTCTATTCATATGATTGCGGCGGTACATATAAGTGGTACTTAAAGCAGTATGTAGATGTTGCAAAGGCAAAGGGAGCAATCCCGGTTCTTGTAACACCGGTTTCAAGATTATATTACAATGCAGATGGTACAATCAGAGCACATCATGACAATGATTCAGTGCCGTCAGCACAGAAGAATAACTCATATGTAACAGCTGTTAAGCAGTTAGCAGCAGAAGAAAATATTAAATGTATTGATGCATTCTCTTTAACAAAGGAAATGTATGAAGCAGCTTATGCAGCAGATCCAAGTGCAAAGAATGGTGTATCTGCATACGGATCACAGGTAATGGCTGTAGGAGAAAAGACACATAGCAATAAGTTAGGTGGATTCTTAACAGCAGCAATGATTGCAAAAGAAATTCAGAAGTCAGATATGCTGATTGCAGGTACGGTACAGGCTCCGGCAAAGACATCAGGTGTGGATTCAGCAGGAGAACAGGTATTTACTGTAAATGGTAAAAATCAGCTTACAGCATATGTGGCAGATGCAGCAGGTAAGTATACAATTGGTTCAGCATATTGGACAGGCATTGGTCAGAAGATGATTAATGATATTCTTGTGGCAGCCGGTGGCACAGAGCAGCCGACAAAGCCTGTAGAACCAACACAGCCTACAGAGCCAACAACAGAACCTACAACAGAGCCAACGAAACCAACAGAACCGGCAACACAGCCTACAGAGCCGACACAGCCTGTAGCAAAGGAAGCAACTGTTTGGGTAGTTGGTGACTCAACAGTTTCATCATTTAATGATGCTTACTACTATCCAAGATATGGATGGGGAACACAGCTTTCTAATTACTTAGATAAGTCATTAGACGTACAGAATCTTGCATTGTCAGGAAGAAGTTCTAAGACATTTAAAGACGAAGCAAATTATAAGAAGCTCATTGCTGAAATGAAGAGCGGAGATTTCTTATTCGTAGGATTCGGTCACAACGATGAGAAGATGGAAGAAGGCCGTTATGCAAATCCAAATCAGGATTATAAGACAGAAGGCAGCTTTGCAAATTCTCTGTATACAAATTATATTGAGCCGGCACAGAAGGCAGGCGTTACAGTTGTTTTAGTAACACCAATTGTTCGTAGAACGGCAACAGGTGTATGGACAAATGCAAATCTTCATATTACAGAATCAGCAGGAGCTTATGAAGGTGGAGATTATGCACAGTCAATCCGTACATTAGGAGCTGACACAAACACAGCCGTTGTTGATATGACAACAATGACAAAAGAGTTATATGACACATTAGGACCAGATGAAACAAAGTATTTACATTCATGGACAGCAAAGAAAGACAGCGATGCGAATGTTGATAATACACATACAAACATCTATGGTGCAAAATACAATGCATACATGATTACACGTAAAGTAAAAGAATTAGGTGTAGCAGGTCTTGCAGAGCATGTATTAGAAGCAAATGCACCGGAAAAGGCAAAGGACTTAGTTGTAAATCCTGATTATAAGGAAACAGCATATACACCAATCACAACAGACAGCCAGATTTGGAAGAATGTTGGTATTTGGAAGGGTTCAGCATTTGGTAACTTAGGTGGACTTGTATCACCGGATTATCAGACACTTGAACCGGATGCGAATGGAAATATTCATATCGCCGTTCAGGGAAATAAGGGTAAGATTGCAAGTACAGCAGATGGTTTAGCAATGTACTATTACAAAGTACCTGCTAACAAGCAGTTCTCACTTTCAGCAGATATGACAGTGAATAAATTTGATTCAAATGATCAGGTATCATTTGGTTTGATGGCAAGAGATGCAATGTTCTTGGATACAAACTTTACAACACCTGCAGGTGATTATGTAGCAGCAGGTCCATTAAAACTTACAAAAGCAGGATCACAGTGGAACTGTTTTGCTAGAAAGAGTGGTGTCTTAACACAGGGTAAGACAATGTCACAGGATGTTGTAGCCGGTAAGACATATGCATTAAATATTACAAGCAATTCAGACGGATATGCATGTACATTTGGCAACGAACAGACAATTACAGGTGGATTTGATTTCAAACTCACAACAATTGATTCAGATTATGTATATGTAGGTATGTATGCAGTAAGAAATGCAGATGTAACATTTAGCAATGTTCATTTATACATTGATGGCGTAGAAGTAACAGAAGACAGCAAAGAAGAACCAACACAGCCGGAAGAACCAACACAGCCGACAGAGCCAACAAAACCGGAAGAACCGACACAGCCAACAGAACCTACAAAACCGGTAGAAAAGGAATTGAGCGTAGCAGTAAAGGCAAATGCAGCAAAGGTTATGACAGGCAAGCAGGTAACGGTTACAGCAACAGCAGACGGTGGAAACGGTGATTATACATATACATATTTATTGTATAACCCGGCAACAAAGGCTTGGAGCACATTACAGAGCGCAAGCACAAAGAATACATATGCATGGACAGCAACAGGCACAGGTGCTAGACATATTTATGTAGAAGTAAAGGATGCAGAAGGAAACACTGTAAGAAGTAAGGCATTTGGTGTAAATGTAATCAGCAGACCGGTTGTAACAGCAAAGCTAAGCACAGCAAAAGTAGCAGCAGGTAAGACAGTAACGATTACAGCAACAGCAAGTCAGGGAAGTGGAAAGTACACATACAGATATATCATGTACAATCCGGCAACAAAGGCTTGGACACAGTTACAGGCATTTGGAGCTAAGAATACATATACATGGACAGCAACCGGAGATGGAGCAAGACATTTATATGTAGAAGTAAAAGACAGCAATGGAACAGTTACAAGAAGTAAAGCATATGGCGTTACCGTTTCAAGCAAGCCGGTTGTAACAGCAAAGGTTAGCACATCAAAGGCGGTAGCAGGAAATACAGTAACAGTCACAGCAACAGCAAGTCAGGGAAGTGGAAAGTACACATACAGATATGTAATGTACAACCCAACAACAAAGGCTTGGTCAGAATTACAGGGCTACAGCACAAAGAACACATATGCATGGACAGCAACAGGCACAGGCGCAAGACACATCTATGTAGATGTAAAGGATAGCAATGGTGCAGTAACAAGAAGTAAAGCATTTGGTGTAACAGTGGTAACAAGACCAACACTTACAGCAAAGATTAGCAGAGCAAATGTAACAACTGGCGGTAAGGTAACAATTACAGCAACAGCAAGTCAGGGAAGTGGAAAGTATACATACAGATATATCATGTACAACCCGGCAACAAAGGCTTGGACACAGTTACAGCCATTCGGAGCTAAGAATACATATACATGGACAGCAACAGGAACAGGCGCAAGACATTTATATGTAGAAGTAAAAGACAGCAATGGAACAGTAACAAGAAGCAAAGCATTTGGTGTAACAGTTGTAAGTAAGCCAACCGTAACAGCAAAGGTAAGCACATCGAAGGTTGCAGCAGGTAAGACAGTAACAGTTACAGCCACAGCCGGCAAGGGAAGCGGAAAGTATACATACAGATATGTAATGTACAATCCGACAACAAAGGCTTGGAGTGAGTTACAGGGCTACAGCAACAAGAACACATATACATGGAAGGCAACAGGAACAGGCGCAAGACATATCTATGTAGATGTAAAGGACAGCAATGGTGCAATTACAAGAAGCGCAGCAGTTGGTGTAACGGTTGCAAAATAATTGCGTAATGATTTGCAGGTTGTTAGAAAAATACCAAATAAAACATAAGTGGGATGACTGCTTATGAGAATATCAGGCACAGCATATCAGAAGAGATTCTGGTGTGCTGTGTTTTTTGTGCAATGTTGTTTGGGGGGCAAAAGAGTCGTTTATAATGCTTTGGCCTTTGCATCGGATTGTTGATGGGGGTTGGAAAGCTGCAACACAATTTGCAAGACAAAACACTGGTGTGATGAACAAACATCATATATAATAAGACAGGGTATATTGGGTAGGGCATAGTTAGTAGTATTTGCTATATATAAGATATATTATTGACACTTGTTTTTTTTTTTTTGCTAGTATATATTTATGTTAGGGATATATCATACTATATTAATACTGTATATTGCCCTCAAAATAAAAAGGTTAAGAGGAGAGGAAGAGATGAAAAAACGTATTGTTAAATCATCGGTCAGTGCCTGTCTTGCAGTCTTAATGACATGTGAGATGGGAGCAATGGATGTTGCTTCGGTACAGGCTGCTACGGCGAATCTGCCACGTAAGCAGAATGTAGTATCGGTTCAGCAGGAACAGACTGCAGATGAAGCACAGACCGCAGTGAATGAGACACAGGCGGTTACAGAACAGACACAGACCACAGAGACAGAAGAAGCTGCGACAGAGCAGGCATCACTTTATGAGGTTGTGGACACAGAAGAAATTCACGCAGAAGGAGCTTCCCAGACAGAGGGATATTTCACATATCACGAAGACAATGGAATGGCTTGTGTAGATAAGTACACAGGTTCAACCGTACAGAATGTTACGATTCCGACAACACTTGGCGGATTACAGGTTGGAAGTATTGCAGAAGAAGCATTCAAAGACCATACAGAAATTGTAACGGTAACATTACCGGATACGATTACATATATTGGGGAACGAGCATTTGCAGGGAACACAGCACTTACATCGATTCATTTGCCAGACAGTCTTGAAACAATGGCAAGAAGTATCTTTGCAGGATGTACATTATTAAAGGAGATAACAATTCCTGCAAGTATTAAAAAAGCATATGGACATAATTATGGAGCATCGACTTATAGCGGACCATTCGTAGATTCAAGCATTGAAAAGGCAGTAATTGCAGATGGAGCAAAAACGGTTCCAAATTATCTGTTTAATGGTGT
>AUXO015100125.1_pt1 | contig 37562 bp, 29 predicted proteins | sample 768731 | NCBI WGS metagenome assembly AUXO01 (sample SAMN02715735, study PRJNA202380) | gut metagenome | biome: sheep rumen | host: Ovis aries | place: New Zealand: Palmerston North | reverse complement strand
AAGGGAGATAATAATACCGAAATGCATGCCATTCTGGCTGAATACGGCTTGCCTTATTTCTACCCGGAAAACGTGGAGGCTGAGGCCAACAAGATTCCGAATGAAATACCGGAACAGGAAATTGCACGAAGAGAAGATTTCCGTAACGTAACAACCTTCACCATTGACCCGAAAGATGCAAAGGACTTCGACGATGCGCTTTCCATCCGCAGAATGGGGAACCTCTGGGAAGTGGGTGTGCATATAGCTGATGTGACCTACTACGTGAAAGAAAACTCCATCATCGATAAGGAAGCTTATAACCGTGCCACCTCCGTCTATCTGGTGGACAGAACCATCCCGATGCTCCCGGAACACCTGTGCAACTTCCTCTGCTCCCTCCGTCAGGATGAGGATAAGGTGGCATACTCCGTCATTCTGCTCATGACCGATGAGGCTGAAATAAAAGACTACCGCATCGTGCACACCATGATAAGAAGCAACCGCAGATTCTGCTACGAAGAAGTGCAGGAAATCCTGGAGAACAACGGTGTAGCTACTCAGTACGATGAGGGGAAGCCTCAGCCAGAACCCCACACTCATGATGAGTACCTGAAGGGGGAACGCGTACCGGAAGGAGAATTTGCCATGGAACTTATCGCCCTGGACAAACTGGCTAAGAAACTCCGTGAAAAGAGATTCAAGAACGGGTCTATCGACTTCAACAGTCATGAAGCTAAATTCGAACTGGATGAAACCGGAAAGCCTATCCGTGTGTACTTCAAATACAGTAAGGATGCCAATAAACTCATCGAGGAGTTCATGCTGCAGGCCAACCGCACCGTGGCAGAGCACATCGGAAAGCCTTCTAAAACCAACAAGAAACCGAAGACTTTCGTGTACCGTATCCATGACATTCCAGACTTGGAGAAACTGGATAACCTGAGCCAGTTCATCTCCCGCTTCGGCTACCGACTGAAAACCACCGGAGAGAAGTCGGAAATCAGCAAGAACCTGAATGCCATGCTTCACGACATCATAGGAAAACCAGAGGAAACCCTCATAGAAACCGTTTCCCTGCGTGCCATGCAGAAAGCTAAATATAGCACGGAAAACATCGGGCACTATGGCTTGAACTTCGACTACTACACCCACTTCACCAGCCCTATCCGACGCTATCCGGATATGATGGTACACCGACTCCTTACCCGCTATATAGAAGCGAAAGGACGCTCTGCTGCACAAGACAAGTTTGAGGAGCGTTGTGAGCACTCCAGTGCCATGGAGCAAACCGCATCCAGCGCAGAACGCAGCAGTATAAAGTACAAGCAGGTGGAATTCATGAAAGACCACCTGGGACAGGAGTTCCAAGGCACGGTAAGCGGTGTTACGGAATGGGGACTATACGTGGAAATAGATGAGAACAAGTGCGAAGGTATGATTCCAGTGCGGAACCTGGGAGATGATTTCTTTGAGTTCGATGAACGAAACTTCCGACTAGTGGGAACCCGTACCGGTAGAATCTTCAACCTGGGAGACCCCTTGAAGATTAAGGTAGCCCGTGCCGATTTGGAGAAGAGACAGCTAGACTTCGACCTGGCCGACAGTGAAAAGGATTTTGAAGTAAACCCACTAGCTCGCATCCCCGAACGCAAGGTTAGCCTTACCAGCAAAGAAGCGAAACGCGCTAGGAAAATGGAAAAGAAACAAAGGAAAGCAAATCAGAAACGATGAAAAAAATTCTATTTCTAATCCTGCTTTTCATCGGGATCCCTGCATTTGCACAGCAAGGCACCGGAAAGAAAGTGCTTTTCATCGGAGATAGTATAACCGATGGAGGCTGGGGCAATGATGCAGCAGGACTCCCCTCTTCAGAACGGAACCATGACGACTGGAACCACCTTTTCGGAAGTGGGTACATGTACCTTTGTGCAGCACACTTCATGGGAGAAGAACCGGAAAAGGAGCTGCAGTTCCTGAACCGAGGCATCAGTGGAAACACCTTGAAAAACCTTCAAGACCGCTGGAAGGAAGACTGTCTGGACATCAAACCCGATGTGCTTTCCATTCTGGTGGGTACAAACGACATCCACTACTGGCTGGAAAATCCCCAGAAACCCTTCAATTTTACCAGTTGGGAGAACCGGTACAGGGAACTCATCAAGCAGACTCAGCAGGCACTTCCTAAGGTAAAGATTATTCTTTGCACCCCATTCGTAGGTAAGGCAGGATGGGCTGGTGAAGCAGACAACTTCCCCCAAAGGAATGAATGTGTGAAGCGGCTGGCAAACATCATCAAGAAAATAGCCAAGGACTACCAGCTTACCCTGGTTCCTTTCGATGAAATGTTCCAGAAACTGCTGAAAGACTATCCATCACAACCTGTAAGTCACTGGTGCTGGGATGGCATACACCCCACCTCAGCTACCCATCAGCGCATGGCCGACCTCTGGATAGAAAAGTGCGGATTATAGCATGATTTTTTCTTTACATCATAAAGAAGAAATTCCAGTAGAATGAAGGAGAAAAATTATTCTCCAGTTAGAGAAAAATTTTTTCCCTTAAGGAGAGAAAAATTTCCCTCACTGACTATTTTTTACTGGAAATAAAAAAACATTACAAATAGACTAAAATCGAAATACCATGATTAAACAAATGCTGGCTCACAACCAGAAATTCGTGGAAGGAAAACAGTACGAAGCATTTCAAACCAGTAAGTACCCGGAGAAGAAAATAGCCATTGTTACTTGCATGGATACACGCTTGACAACCCTCCTCCCTGCAGCACTGGGCATCAAGAATGGTGATGTGAAAATGATAAAAGTAGCAGGTGCCATCATCACTGGTCCATTCGACACAGCCATGCGAAGCCTTCTCATAGCTGTCTATGAGCTGCACGTCAATGAAATCATGATTATAGGGCACACAGGATGCGGTGTTCAAGGCATGAACGCCAAGGAAATGCTGGAGCTCATGCACCTGAAAGGCATCTCCAAGGAACGCATCGGTTTGATGAGGCACTGTGGCATTGACTTAGACAAGTGGCTCTATGGATTCGACGATGGCTCCAAGGCTATCCTGGAAACCGTAGATCTGGTGAAGAACCATCCGTTGATGCCTAAACATGTAACCGTTCGGGGTTATATCATCGAAACCGATACAGGAAAACTGAATGAAATAGAAGCACCTAATCCCTAAACACAGGGATTAGGCTACTAGAACAAGGCAGCAATCTTTTCCAACCACTTTTGATCTGTTTCATCGAATGTGGCTAGATATTCACTATCTATATCCAGTACTCCAGTTACCTCACCATCCCTTCGGAGAGGCACCACTATCTCACTTTTAGAAGCACTACTGCAAGCAATGTGCCCTGGGAACTGCTCCACATCGGGAACTAGTTGTGTTTTATTCTCCTTCCATGCCGTTCCGCACACACCCCTTCCATACTTGATACGGGTACAAGCTAGGGGGCCCTGGAAAGGGCCTAGCACTAACACCCCATCCACCACTCTATAAAATCCTGTCCACCAGAAATGGAAAGTTTCTTGAATCATGGCTGATACATTAGCCATATTCGCTATACAATCCGTCTCTCCTTCCATGAGAGACACCACCTGACGGTAAAGCACTTCATATTTCTCTTCCTTGGTGCCTTCTACTATATCCAAATGTTCTGCCATTTATTTCTTAATTACAGGTAAAATAATACGGGTTGCAGCATCTTTCTGATGGTAAATGCTGATAGTTTCATTCTTTAAATCGTCTACGGTAGCCGTATAGGTATTGATGAACTGCTGTGGATTCCTGTCAATGAGTGGGAACCAGGTGCTGTGAATCTGAATTATGATTTTATGTCCAGGTGCAAAGGTATGTGCCACATCGTATAATCGGAATTTCACCGGAGTAATCTGGTTGGGTTCAAATGCTTCTGGTTTATCAAAACCGTTCCTGTAGCGTCCCCTGAATACTTCACCCCTTACCATGAGCTGATAACCACTCATGGTATACCTAGGCATTTTCTCATACACCTCTCTAGGGTAGTTGAAGTTTTCCGGATATACATCTATTACCTTGACAATGAAATCTGCATCCGTTCCGGTGATGGATGTGAAAAGCTCTACATCGATGGGGCCTCCTACCTCTAAGGAATCGGTCAGGACGTTACTGCAGAAAGTAATGACATCGGGACGGATAGAAGCAAAGCGCTGGTCGTCTGTCATGTAATTGATACTGCGTACACGAGTGGGCTGTCCTGTAAAAGGTACAGGGTGACTCAAGTCGCTATAATAGCTAGTAAAGCTGTTCATTTCTGTGGGTAACTCTGTATTAACTGAACCATCCTCATGGATATAAAAAGGAACATAGTTCACGTTATCCAAAGGCCAGTTATCAGATATCACCCACTTATTTGACCCTGAGTAGTAGACACTCACTGCATCGGGTTTCTCTCCTTGTTCCTCCAGGTAATAACGGAAGAAGGGATACTCTATATTATCCTGATAGTAAGCATTGATTCCTTCACCGAAATAGATGTTGCCCAAGCTATTATAGTTTCTACTACCCCACCCTCCATGGTACCAAGGGCCGAATGCCAGATAGAGTTCGGTTTCAGGAGATTGCGTCCTAATAGCCTCATACGTTCCCCATGCTCCATAGCAGTCTTCTGAGTCGTACGTTCCACCCACTACCAGGATAGCTGGTTTCAAGTTGTAGCAAGAAGTACGTGCATCACGTACCCTCCAGAAATCATCAAAATCGGGATGTTCCTTGATGTCATTCCACATAGAGACAGTGGTTCCTACCAGTTTATCTGCATCAGCAAACGTTCCCAATTTCAGGTAATCCTGATACACATCATTTTTCACAATCAGGGGAGTAACTCCCTTCCCTTGACGTTCCCCTTCCTCTGCTGGAAGGTAATTGGTAGTCTGCAAGAAAGTAAAGGCACCATTATGATGACGGTCGTCCCCCCTGAACCAGTCGGTTACCGGAGCTTGTGGAGAAACAGCCTTCAGTGCCGGATGTGCGCTGGATGCTGCCAAAGTAGCATAAAAACCATCCAGGGAGACACCCCAGACACCCACGTTACCATTGTTGTACGTGTTCTTTAGGAGCCATTCTATGGTATCATACGTATCGGTAGCCTCATCGGTATTCTTCTTGTCTTTCAAAGCTTTTTTACCGGTACGTTCCTTGATGTTCGGGTTCAAAGGTCTGATCTGCACAAACTCCCCTTCACTCAAATATCTTCCCCGAACATCCTGCTCCACAATGATATACTTTGCTTTGGAATAGTTGGACTGCTCAGACAACTGCCCCAATGGATAGTGATTCTCTCCAGAACCTGTTCCATAAGAAGTACGGCAAATCAAAATGGGATGAGTATTTGTGGAATCCTTCGGTGCGTAAATGGAAGTGTGGAGCTTTACCCCGTCACGCATGGGAATCATGACCTCTGTCTTGGTGTAGCTCTCTCTTATTTGTTGCAGCATCCTCTCTCGCTCTAACCTTGGATTCTTTCCTGATTGAGCAAAAGACAGGAAAGCAACCGATACCATCATCAAACTGAAAAATAATCGTTTAGCGTTCATCTTTTCTCTTAAAAATCCTATCTTTAACCTCTTTTACTGATATCATGGTAAACTAAAATGTTTAACTCACTGTATCTTTCTAATTTAATGGTGCAAAGATAGACGTTTTCAGAGAATTTTCTCTATCTTTGCACCGATTTTTGAAAATCTTCATTTTTACTTAGAAATTAAAGAATCATTATAATGGAATACAATTTTAGAGCTATTGAGGAAAAGTGGCACAAACGCTGGGTAGAACAGCAAACTTATCTGGTTAAGGAAGATGAAAACAAGCAGAAGTACTATGTACTGAATATGTTCCCTTATCCATCTGGTGCAGGTTTGCACGTGGGACACCCACTAGGCTACATTGCCAGTGATATCTATGCTAGATTTAAGCGTCTGCAAGGCTTCAATGTGTTGAACCCTATGGGTTACGATGCCTATGGCCTTCCTGCTGAGCAATATGCTATTCAGACTGGTCAGCATCCGGAAAAGACAACTTTCCAGAACATAGACCGATATCGTGAGCAGCTGGACAAAATAGGTTTCTGCTTCGACTGGAGCCGTGAAGTCCGGACTTGTGACCCTGGCTACTATCAATGGACTCAATGGGCATTCCAGAAGATGTTCAATAGTTTCTATTGCAACAAGTGTGCTAAGGCTATGCCTATAGAAAACCTGATCAGCTACCTGAATGAACACGGTACTGAAGGATTAGATGTAGCTCAAAGTGAGGAACTGCACATCACTGCTGCAGAATGGAACGCTATGAACGAAAAGCAGAAGAGCGATGTCCTGATGAACTACCGCATAGCTTTCCTGGGTGAAACCATGGTGAACTGGTGTCCGAAATTAGGTACCGTACTGGCCAACGATGAGGTAGTAGACGGTGTGAGTGTTCGTGGTGGATATCCTGTAGAGCAGAAAAAGATGCGTCAATGGTGTCTGCGTGTCAGCGCATACGCACAGCGCCTGCTGGATGGTCTTCAGACCATAGAGTGGAGCGATTCTATCAAAGAAACCCAGAAGAACTGGATTGGACGTTCTGAAGGTGCAGAAATAGAATTCCAGATAGCTGACTCCGATGAGTCATTCACCATCTTCACTACTCGTGCAGATACCATGTTCGGTGTTACCTTCATGGTTTTGGCTCCAGAAAGTGAACTGGTACAGAAGGTAACCACTCCCGACCGGAAAGCTGAAGTGGAGAAATACCTGAATTACGTAAAAAGTCGTACAGAACGTGAGCGTCAGATAGACCACACCGTAACAGGTGTTTTCTCCGGTGCCTATGCTATTAATCCATTCACAGGAGAAAAACTTCCTATCTGGATAGCAGAATATGTATTGGCAGGTTATGGTACTGGTGCCATCATGGCTGTTCCTGCTCACGACTCCAGAGACTATGCCTTTGCTAAGCATTTCAACCTCCCTATCATTCCACTGATAGAAGGTGCCGATGTGAGTGAAGAAAGCTATGATGCCAAGGAAGGTATCGTCATCAACTCTCCACGCGAGGGTGTGAAGCCATACATAGACTTCTCATTGAATGGTCTGACTATCAAAGAGGCGATTGCAGCTACTAAGGTGTATGTGAAAGAGCATCATCTAGGACGTGTGAAGGTGAACTACCGTCTGCGCGATGCCATCTTCAGCCGTCAGCGTTACTGGGGTGAGCCATTCCCTGTTTATTACAAGAATGACATCCCATGCATGATTCCAGAAGAATGCTTGCCTATCCAGCTTCCTCAGGTAGAGAAGTTCCTTCCTACCGAGACCGGTGAGCCTCCATTGGGCAATGCACAAATCTGGGCTTGGGACGAAGTAAACCGCCAGATTGTGGACAAAGCTCTTATCGACAATAAGACTGTATTCCCTATAGAACTTTATACCATGCCAGGTTTTGCCGGTTCATCTGCATACTATCTGCGCTATATGGACCCACACAACAACAAGGCTCTGGTTAGTAAGGAAGTAGATGAATACTGGCAGAATGTGGATCTTTACGTAGGTGGTACAGAACATGCTACCGGTCACTTGATCTATTCTCGCTTCTGGAACAAGTTCCTGCACGATATAGGTGTTTCCTGCAAGGAAGAGCCTTTCCAGAAACTGATTAACCAAGGTATGATTCAGGGTCGTTCCAACTTCGTATACCGTATCAAGGATACCAACACCTTCGTTTCCTTAGGTTTGAAAGACCAGTACGAAGTTACTCCTATCCATGTGGATGTAAACATCGTAAAGAACGATATCCTGGATGTAGAGGCATTCAAGGCATGGCGTCCTGAATATGCTACTGCCGAGTTCATTCTGGAAGATGACAAGTATATCTGCGGTTGGGCTATAGAAAAGATGTCAAAATCCATGTTCAACGTAGTGAATCCAGATATGGTGGTAGAGAACTTTGGTGCAGACACACTCCGTTTGTATGAAATGTTCCTGGGCCCTGTAGAGCAGAGCAAACCATGGGATACCAACGGTATCGACGGTTGCCACCGCTTCCTCAAGAAACTTTGGAACCTCTTCTACAATCCACGTACGGATGAGTATCTGCCTAAGGAAGGTCAACCTACAGCAGAGGAGCTGAAGAGCTTGCACAAACTGATTAAAAAGGTTTCTTCCGACATTGAAAGTTTCTCATACAACACTTCTATCAGTGCATTCATGATTTGTGTCAATGAACTTCAAACTTTGAAATGCAACAACAAAGAAGTGCTAGAAACTCTAGTCATCCTGATAGCTCCATTTGCACCTCACATAGCAGAAGAACTATGGGAATCATTAGGTCACAACACCACTGTTTGTGATGCAAAATGGCCTACCTACAATGAGGAATACCTGAAAGAGAGCACCAAGACCTATGCAGTAGGTTTCAATGGAAAGACACGTTTCACTATCCAGTTGCCAGTAGACATCAGCAAGGAAGATGCAGAAAAAGCTGCTTTGGAACATGAGAACAGTGCCAAGTATCTGGAAGGTTTCCAAGTTCGGAAGGTTATCGTGGTTCCAGGAAAAATGATTAATATCGTTATAGGAAAGTAAAATGACCCTGCACTACAGTAATGTTTGGCAAGAAATAAAAGACTATATTTCCATCTTTGTAGGAATAGCTCTTTATGCACTGGCATGGTGTGCCTTCCTACTCCCCTATCAGATATCTACAGGAGGAGTGACAGGTATATCTGCAGTTATTTACTATGCTACCCAGTTCCCCATGCAAAATGCCTATTTGGCCATCAATGCTGTTCTATTAATAGGTGGTGCCAAGGTTTTAGGATTCAAGTTCTGTGTAAAAACTGGATTTGCCATCCTTACCCTATATGTCATGCTGGATTTATTCCAGCTGCTCTTTGCCGGTCCTGATGGTAAACCTGTACAATTTCTAGGTAAAGACCAGGATTTCATGGCTTGTATCATTGGAGCCATGATCTGCGGACTGGGACTGGGTATAGCTTTTTCTGGTAATGGAACCACAGGAGGTACTGATATCATAGCAGCTATTGTCAATAAGTATCGTAACGTCTCCATGGGACGGGTAATCTTCATTGTAGACTGCTTCATCGTCTTCTCCTGCTACTTTGTCTTCCACGACTGGAAACGTGTGGTCTTCGGTTTCGTAACCATGTTCATGATGACTCAGACACTGGATTACTACATGAACAGAATCCGACAATCGGTCCAGTTCTTTATCATAAGTAAGAAGTATGAGCAAATAGCAGAAGCCATAACTACCATAGCTCACAGAGGATGTACTTTACTTGATTCCGAAGGTTATTACAGTAAACAAAACTCTAAAATCCTTATGGTAATAGCCCGTCAGAAAGAGTCAAATACTATTTTCCGTATTGTAAAAAGTATTGATCCTGATGCTTTCATCACACAAAGCAATGTTATCGGTGTATTTGGTAAAGGTTTTGATGTCCTGAAAGTAAAAGCAAATAAGGAACTTGAAAAAAAAGCATGAAAAAATTAGTTATAGCTACTAATAACGCACATAAACTGGATGAAATTCGTGCTATCCTGGGCCACCAATTAGAACTACTCAGCCTAAAGGATATTCACTGTGATGTAGATATTCCAGAAACAGCCGATACCCTGGAAGGAAATGCCAGCCAAAAAGCACATTTCATTTATGACAATTATGGTTTAAACTGTTTTGCTGATGACACGGGTTTGGAAGTTGAGGCCTTAAATGGAGAACCTGGTGTGCATACAGCCCGTTATGCCACAGAAGGTCATGACACCGATGCCAATGTTCGTAAACTGCTGCACGAACTAGAAGGTAAAAAGAACCGTAAAGCACGTTTCCGTACCATAGTTTCGCTCATAGAAGACGGTGTGGAGCATCAATTCGAAGGCATTGTCAATGGGACAATCACAACAGAAAAACGGGGTACAAACGGTTTTGGATATGACCCGGTATTCATTCCTGAAGGCTATGATGAAACCTTTGCAGAACTTGGTGTAGATGTAAAGAACCATGTGAGTCATAGAGCCAGAGCCATAGCTAAACTTTGTGCATATTTGCTCAATAAATAGCTTAACTATAGTTCTATAGTAGAGCAAATAAGAATAATCTTAGTTACAAATCTTCTCGACCTAAGTAAAGTTTCTTAGCAACACAAGTTGCTGATGTTCTTTACTTAGGTCGAGAACCTTTTTTCCCTATAGTCTTAAGGTTTTAAGATGATATACTTAGAACTTATACTTTAGTTGAATATTCATTAAACTTCTATTATTCTCTCTATCCATGTAATGAGTATATCCATACTTACACTGTATGAGTAAGTTCTTTGTAATATCATACCTTATTATACCTGAAAGCCTATAACCCTGCCCATAATAAGAAGGTATAGAGAAAGAATAAAGCAATCCCTGTTCATAACTAAAAACTCTGGAGCTGAAATCATCGGTATGAAAATAGATAGCATTAAGAGAGAAACGAACAGGAATGAACTTGAATACGTATTGAATAGATTGAGCTATGGAATAACCCAAGGAGGGAACTCTATTCCCTTCGTTTACCTGAGAGTAATTCAATATAGTTTTAGCCAATAAATCCTGATTCAATAAATAATTAAACTGAAGCTTTACTCTTTGATTCATAGTATAAGCCAAACCCTTTTTATTTGTTGCTTCATCTGTATAATCATTTTGCTTAGATTTATTCCGATAACGAATACTAGCAGAAAAATTATCACTTTTCTTATACTGTAATTCAGCCATTATATCTATTCCATTCGTATTTGGTCTAGATATTCCATATTTTAAATAAGGAAACTTGAATAAATCTAGATAAGCCGATAACTTAAAACTCTGAAATAAGGATGTATTCAAACCTAAATATAATCCATGCTCATTTTTTACATTACTACTTTCAGAAAAGGCATTCCCATAGATAGCATTGTATTTCTTATCATAGTATCTATGAAGTAGCGTAATTTTTGTATCATTCAAAATACGAAATGTCAATGTATTAATAGCAGCCCATCCTCCTTGTGCACTATAAGCCCATTCACCATTTATACTGAAACTATAGCTTTTATAACCATAGTCCATACTAGTATTCCAAAACTTCTCCCCTACTGGATAATAGAATCGGTAACCTGATGAATTTCTTTTAAAAGGCTTATCAAAGAATGTATAAGCAGTGGTTACACCCAGATGATATCTCTTATCATTAAAAGATATATTTCCACCCACTAACTGATTTAATACATTTCCTCTTTTAGATAATTCTGAAATGGTTCTATGGTATCCATCTTCTTTCAGAGAATTTATTTCATCATTCTTTAGAGTAGCATCTACATGTTTATAAGAATAAAATAGAGAAAGATCCACTTTACCTAATTGCACTGTTGAAGCTAATCCTTGAAAAAAATTATATTCACTGGTCGATGAATGTGGTTTTATACCATTTCCTGTAGTAGTATATTGCGATAAGACAGACGTTTTACCCAAGGTAAAGTAAGTATTCAAGACTAAACCTTGTCCAAAACTTAAACGGTAATTACCAAGGATAAGCTTCTTTATTATACCTAATCTATTTATAGAGGCATAATAAGAATAACTGTCAAGCCCCTTTGTATATGAATTAAAACAAGGTTCACCTATATCTTTTTCGGCTACAAAACCAGCATCTACCCTATCACCATATTTAAATTTATACCGTATAGAATGGTAGAACTGAGAACCTAAATAGACATCTGATGCATCATAAAAAGGCACATCGGTACGTGCTACTAATTCATTCTTTCCATATTTCAGAATATTCTTGAAAGATGGAAAATCATCTCTTTCTTTTTCCGATTCTCCACAGTAAATAAAGAATTGAAGCATTTGCCTGGTTTCATAATCTAAACCTCTGACAAGATTCAATTCTCCTAACGACTTCATGGGCCCATATGAAAACACATAGGCTTGAATTTCTTCAATCTGTTGGGGAGTAAGGAACGGCAACTGAACAAGTTCCTCTGTGGTTGTCCTGTTAATGTTTATTGGGTTCTCATGCAAGGCACAAAGATCATCATATAGATTACTCCAGGAATTGTCAGTTTCTGAATCTACTAAGAGTTTTTCTATAAAACTTTCCCAATCTAATGTTTGTGCTGATAAGTTTTCAACAGAATAAAAACTTAATCCACAAGACATTAATAACATTATTACTCGATTATTAAAAATCAAAAATAATAATATATGTAGTTAAGATGTGTCAAAGTTAAGCTAATCTTCTTTATTAAACAAATCTAATAAGAAAAATAAATTTATCTTTGCACTATAATGACAGAAATAATGATTAGAAGACTGTTTATCATATTAACTATCATTTTTATTCCGCTGAATATTCTAGCACAGGAACAATATGCAAATGAATATGATGTGGGAAAACCTTTACCTACTACCATCAAATTAAAAATTGGACATAGCTGGGATAGACGATACAAAACAGTAATCACACACATTGAATTACCTACTGTTTATATCTACCCTCCGATGAAATTTAAAAATCGTCGTCAAAGAGCAAAATACACTAAATTGGTTCGTAATGTAAAAAAGACACTTCCCATTGCAAAAATGATTAATGGGACTATCATTGAAACCTATGAATATTTACAGACATTACCCGATGAAAAAGCTAAACAAGATCATTTAAAAGCAGTAGAGAAAGGACTAAAAAAACAATATACCCCACAAATGAAGAAGTTGACCTATTCACAAGGCAAACTTCTTATAAAACTAGTAGATAGAGAATGTAACTCCCGTGCATATGATCTTATCAAAGCATTTATGGGTTCATTTAAAGCAGGTGTTTACAATGCATTTGCTACTATTTTTGGAGCTACACTGAAAAAACACTATAATCCGGAAGAAAAAGAAGAAGACCAGATGATAGAGAGAATTGCCATTCTTGTAGAAAACGGACAATTATAACTATTCTATCAATAATTGTCTTGCAAATTCCCATATTACTATTCCTGCAGTAACGGAAACATTTAAAGAGTGTTTAGTACCAAATTGAGGTATTTCCAAACAAGCATCAGAATTATCTACTACTTCTTGTTTTACCCCTTTTACCTCATTACCCAGCACAATAGCATACTTCTTATCTTTAGCTAATGCAAGATTCTGTAATTTTACACTATGCTCAACCTGTTCTGTAGAATACACAAAATATCCATTAGCCTTTAACTCTTGGACAGCATCCAATGTATTCTTAAAATATTTCCATTCCACAGAATCTTCAGCACCTAAAGCAGTTTTATGAATATCGGGTTGCGGAGGTGTAGCAGTAATACCACACAAATAAATACATTCTACACGAAAAGCATCAGAAGAACGAAAAACAGAACCCACATTGTGTAAACTACGTACATCATCCAATACCACTATTAAGGGTATTTTTTTAACTTGTTTGAATTCTTCTACATTCAAACGGTTCATTTCCGTTATCTTCAGCTTATGCATAGTACACTTATTAACAATTTCCATGCAAAGATACTATAACCTGTGGAAAACCTGTTTAAAACTTAATAAAACTTTATTTAAAGAAAACAATAAATAAATTTTGTTCTTATGAAATAATTCCTAGCAGACAAAATAATAAGAAAAAGAAATAAATTAGCATAAAGTTTAAATCCAATTATGAATAGAGTTTTTAACCATTTTAGTTAGGAAATCCTGCCTAAAGTTTTTAACTTTGCATATTATTAACAGGATGTTGAAAATACAGCTAAATTCATAAAATTCAATAAGAAGAATTGTTTATAACTACTCAATAATATTTTTTCTAAGATTGATAACTTTATAAACAAGTTTTTCCCTGTTTTTTTATGAACTTTATCCACAGACAATAAACATCATCATAAGATTTTTTAAAAAAAAGAATAAAAAGAAATATATATAATAATAAACTTAAAATGTCTACTATAATTTTCCCTTCTCCTATATTTGGTCCTATTCATAGCAGAAGATTAGGTGTATCTTTAGGTATAAACCTATTGCCTCCTGATGGAAAGCTATGCTCTTTTGACTGCATTTATTGTGAATGTGGTTATAATGCCGATTTTAAAGCTAAGCAACCTCTTCCTACCCGTGAGGAGGTTAAAAATGCTTTGGAAAGTCGTTTAAAGGACATGCAGGAAAATGGTCCTAAACCTGATGTATTTACCTTTGCAGGTAATGGTGAACCTACCCTTCATCCTCACTTCCCTGAAATTATAAATGACACGATAGAATTACGTGATAAGTATTTTCCTGATGCGAAAGTGAGTGTACTAAGTAATTCTACTTTGATATTTAAAGAAAATGTAAGGAATGCTTTGATGTTGGTAGATAATAATATATTGAAATTAGATACCATAGACATGGATTATATTAAAGAGGTGGATAGACCTATGGGTAAATATGAAGTAAACAGAATCATAGATAATATGAAAAAGTTCGATGGTCATATTATTATCCAGACTATGTTTATGAAGGGCCTTTCTCCTAATGGTGTAAATGTAGATAATACTTCAGATCAGTATGTTTTACCATGGTTGGAAGTGGTGAAGAATATAAATCCTAAACAAGTCATGATTTATACTATAGATCGTGAAACTCCCGACCAGAGACTTTTGAAAGCCACCCCTGAAGCACTAGATAGAATAGCATCTTTAATTAAAAAAGAAGGACTTTCTGTTTCGGTATCTTATTAAATTTGTCTATTTTTGGTATCCAAATAAATATAATAAATGAATCGCACTTTTCAAGGAAGAATATCACCAGGAATGTTATTTATTTTCCTATTGTTTTTATCCATTACCTTTTATTTTGGGTGGAATAAAAATATATTAGCTATTCCTCTACTTATTTTAGTTATATTTTTGATAGAACGTATTTTGCATACTACGTTTACTATTACATCTTCTGGATTGCTGATTATTCATAAAGGTAGATTCTCAAAAGATAAAAGTATAGATATTAATGATATAGCAAGAATAGAAAAAGGAACTTCTTTATATTCCAAACTAGGTGTAAATACTTATCTTAATGTAGTATTAAAAAATGGTAAGGAGATTAGTATATGGCCTGCTGATGAAGTGAGTTTTCTAGATTGGATTAAGAAAAAGAGATTAAATAATACCGTAAATATAGAATGAACCAAAGAAAGATTTCAACATTTCTTTTCTTACTGGCTTTTTGTCCTCTTTTCCTCTTTGCTCAGGATATTAAACCTAGACAGTTGTCTCAAGAGCATATAGAAAAGAGTTTAGATACTATATCTTTATATAAAGAAAGCAATGTACTATCTATTGAAATAGATTCTTTGTCAAGAGATAGTATATTACCCTGGCCTTTTTATATGACTGCACGACTTGATACCGCTATGCGTACAAGTCCTTATATGAAAGGTGTAACAGCAGGTGTAATGGTTTATGATTTTACTGCAGATTCAGTATTATATAGCTATAATGAAAAAAGACTTTTAAAGCCTGCATCTACAGAAAAGCTTCTTACAAGTGTTACAGCTCTTAAAGAACTAGGTGCAGACCATCCTTTTTATTCCCGTCTATATTATACAGGAGAAGTTAAGCTAGATACTATTTATTTTGTTCCCGATTCTATTCGTGCAGATATTCCTTTGGAAGAACTTGTGGATACCTTAGGTAATCCTTTATATAAGTTTATGAAGGTCTTTCATGGAGATTTTTATGGTGTAGGTTCTTATGATCCTGTATTTTCAGGTACAGATTTAAATGCCTTTGCTGACAGTATAGTTGCCTTGGGAATGGATAGTATAGCAGGTAATATATATGAAGATGTTTCTAATAGATATAATCTATCCATTTCTCCTTTTTTAGTGAACAAGACAGGCTCTTTTGCTTCTAAATTGAGAGATGCTTTAAAGTTGAGGAATGTTCTATTTTCAGGTCTTACAGGGACTTCTGTTTGTCCTGAAGATACTGTATTATTAGCAGAACAAGTGCATACATTGAAGCAGATTTTAAATAGAATGATGAAGCAAAGCGACAATCAGTATGCAGAAGCTGTCTTTCATAAAATAGGTTCCTTACGAAATTATCCTATTCATGGAGTAAGAAATTTAATAGGAGAACTTAGTTTTAATCCAGATACTTATATTATAGCTGATGGAAGTGGATTATCGCATGATAATAAGGTTTCACCAGAACTGGAAATAGCCTTTTTAAAATATGCTCGTGAGAACGATTCTATTTATAATACCTTATATTCTTCCCTACCTATAGCAGGTGTAGATGGTACTTTAAGTGAACGTATGAAGGAACTACCAGCTTATAGGAATGTCCGGGCCAAGACTGGTACTTTAAATGATGTAATTACTCTTTCAGGTTATTGTACATCAGCTAATAATCATGAACTTATTTTTGCTATTATGCTCAATGATATAAAGAGTTCTATCACTGCAAAAGCATTAGAAGATGAACTCTGTACTATCATGACGCACGATGAGACTTTCATTCCTAAAAAGAAAGTCATCGTAGTCAAACATCGTCCTGTAAGGAGAAGAACAGCTGCAAGAAAGAGAAGAAGACGCAGATAATCTTTATTGACCACCAAGTCTGTCAAAGTATTCAATGACGTCTTCCCAAGTCTTGAAAGGTGTTGTACCAAATTGAATATGGGTACCTATAAAGTTTTCTGCTCCATTCACTTTAGAATCATCTATCAGATAATCTCCGTAATTCAGGTTTTTGTGGTGAGTAAGAATTAATCTGCGGAAAGCTGGTACACCAAGGTATTTTTGTACCCAGCAGAGTTTATCGCTCCATGCAGAAGGATTATTGTATGGTGCACTGGATAATATATAGGTATCATATTTTTGTGACAAGTATCTGAAAGCCTTTACGGCACTAGGTAAAGGTTCCAGATTTCCAAAGAATCCTGGAGCATCCCAATAATGACCTTCATATTCTTTTCTTACTTCTTCTGATAATTTTCTCCATCCATTTTTAAAATCCGTTAGGGTATTATCTAGATCAATGAAGAGAACCGGTTTCTCCACTCCATTTTGGATATCATCTATCCATTGTATAATAGGTAAAACAGAGTGAATGATTACCTTATCGTTCAGTTGGTGTTCTCCATCAAAATGGATGGCATTGATATAATGTGCAGAAAACAAGTCAAAGGTATGAACTAAGGGGTCATTGATACCAAAAAGGCCATAGACACGGTTTCTTCGTTCCTCTTCATCTACATGAGAGAAGCATTTTTCAGTCATGGCTTTGTATTCATTGACCAAGTCTTTAGTGACCCAAAACTCTTTTTCTCCATCCTTTCTAGGATTAAACCATTGTTGTTTTCCCATCATATGGTGTTCTGCAAAGGTTTCTCCCATTTTCAGTGCAGGATTAACCAGAATGCGATAAAATCCATAAAGCATTTCTGCATACATACCCCCCATACTACTTCCTATGATAAGGTCTGGCTTTTCTGTATCACAGATAGAATACAATAAGGTCATGGCATCTTCAGGGTGAAGTGGTAAGTCTGGAGCTATAACCTGGGCATTTGGCATCAATAATTGTAGTGTTTTAGCTGTACCACTAGCACCAGAGGAACCAAATCCATGTACATAAAGAATTTTTTTTCCTTTCATTAAGGATTTATTGTATAGATCTGTTGTTTCCATAATGCTTTATTTTTTTAAAAGGAACAAATATTCTTGATTTGAACTGCTTTTGGCAGACCATTCATTAGTCCATTTCATATTTGCCATAACGTTCTTCTTATAGTCTATTTCCTGTGAATGAATTAGAGTGCCATTTTTCTGTAGAATCTCTATCAGTTCATTTTTAGAAATAATGCCCCCAGAGCTATAAGAAAGAAGTATATAGTTGGCATGAATTATATGAATAAGCCTTTCCAATTCATTCAACGCATTCAGCTTTCCATTCTCGTCTTTTTTATAATCTTCAAAAGCTGAAGTAGACACTAAGTCACGGGTATCTTCTCTTCGTTGTGCCTTACCGAATAGTTTAGGATGATCATTTTTTATGATGGTTGTCCATAGATGATAGTAAGATGAGTATCTTACTCTGGAAGAAGGCATTTTATAGTTATTTGAACCATAAGGAGGATCTAAATAAGCTAGATCAAAAGATTTATCTTTTATGGTTTCCATTATATCCCCTCTCATAACTTCTGTTTTTCCTAATTTAGGATAGGTTATAAGGGGTACTTTTAGTTCTAGAGTATGGTAAGAACGAGCCGACCATTTTGATAGGTAAGAAACTTGATGTCCTAAAGAATTGTCCACCTTGTCTAGTGCTAGAATAAGGCTGGTAAGTAGGACTTGCTTATCTATTTCTGAAAGATTCAAGTTTTCTATTTCTTCCCGTATGGCATCCAGCTTCATGGTGTTATGAAGTTGGAAAGGATATTTGCCATTGTTGAGGTCCTGGGCACCATAATGCTCGGAAAACCATCCTAATTTTCCTTCTAAGGCATTTAAATGGTCAATGATGGGCTGATAATATGTAGCAGGTTTATCGGCTTGCAGATAGCATTTACCGAACGTTTCGCTCCAATAAGAGATATCATTGCATGTTACATCATACCCTGATTTGTATAAAGCTTGGCTTACACGTGTAGTTCCGGAAAACCCATCCAGTATATGCTTTACGTCGGGCAAGGATTTCACTTCCTGAAGAATATATGGAAGTATCTTCAGTTTAGAGCCAGCATATTTAATGCCTTCTGTTTCAGGGATGTTATTTTCCACTCACTATTTTCTTGATATCATTCAGTTTATTCAGAGCTTCCACTGGAGTCAGGTTATTGATATCCAGATGGAGAATCTCGTCACGGATTTGGCTCAGCACAGGATCATCTAGTTGGAAGAAACTCAACTGTAATCCTTCTCTATTTTCTGCTATTTCAGTGGTGTCGGGTCGGGATACCTTACCATTGGAATTATTCTCTTCAAGTTGTTTTAAGATTTGCTCAGCTCTTTTGACTATACTCTTAGGCATACCAGCCAAGCTAGCTACATGAATACCGAAGGAATGTTCACTCCCACCTCTTTCTAGCTTTCTAAGGAAGATTACTTTACCGTTAGTTTCACGTACTGAAACGTTATAATTTTTAATTCGTGGGAAGTTTTTCTCCATCTCATTCAATTCATGATAATGAGTGGCAAATAGCGTGCGTGCCCTTCCTCGAGGATTATCGTGCAGGTATTCTACGATGGCCCAGGCAATGGAAATACCATCATAGGTTGAGGTACCTCTACCTAGCTCGTCAAAGAGTACTAAGGAGTGTGAGGACACATTGTTGAGTATGTTGGCAGCTTCACTCATTTCCACCATAAAAGTGGATTCTCCCATGGATATATTATCACTGGCACCTACACGGGTGAATACCTTGTCCACCAAGCCTATTCTAGCACTTTCAGCAGGAACGAAGCATCCTATTTGAGCCAGAATGGTAATTAAGGCAGTTTGTCTGAGCAAGGCTGATTTACCTGCCATGTTAGGACCGGTTATAATGATAATCTGCTGCTTTTCATTATCCAAGTATACATCATTGGCAATGTAGCTCTCCCCTATTGGCATTTGGGTTTCAATTACCGGATGTCGGCCTTGTTTGATGTCGATGATTTCACTTTCATCGATGATAGGACGAATATAGTTCCGTTCCTTGGCAACTTCTGCAAAGGAAAGCAGACAATCCAGTTTAGCCAATTGAGTAGCGTCTATCTGGATGGCAGGGATAAATTCTCCTATAGCTAAAACCAAATTGCTGAAAATCTGTTGTTCCAGGGAAAGTATCTTATCTTCAGCACCTAGAATTTTTTCTTCATATTCTTTAAGTTCCTGGGTTATATAGCGTTCTGCATTTACCAATGTCTGTTTTCTAATCCATTCTGCAGGAACTTTGTCTTTATAGGTATTCCGTACTTCTAGATAATAGCCGAACACATTGTTGAACGCCACTTTCAGACTAGGTATTCCGGTTCGTTCACTTTCCCGCTGCTGAATTTGCATCAGGTAATCTTTACCGGAATATGAAATTCTGCGAAGTTCATCCAGTTCTTCATTCACATGATCTCTGATGACTCCTCCTTTGGCAACCATCAGAGGTGGGTCATTATTGATTTCCCTAGCTATTCGGTCTCGGATGGAAGCACATAAATTGAGCTGCTCCCCTATCCTATTCAGTGTTTCATTTTTAGCATATTCACAGGCAGTCTTCAACGGCTCAATGGCTTGCAGTGCCACTTTCAATTGTACGATATCTCTTGGAGATACTCTTCCTACAGCCACTTTGGAGATGATACGTTCCAGGTCACCTATCTGGTGAAGTTGATCTGCCAGAAGCTCACGGAATTCGGGTTCCCTGAAGAAATAATCCACCACATCCAGTCTTTCTTCTATAGGTCTTACATCTTTCAGTGGGAAGATGAGCCATCTGCGGAGCATGCGTGCTCCCATAGGGCAGATGGTTTTATCTATCACCTTCAAAAGCGATGTACCGCCTTCATTCATGGTGTCTACAAGTTCCAGACTGCGTACGGTGAATTTATCCAAACGGACATACCGTTCTTCTTCTATGCGAGAGATGGAGACTACGTGACTTATTTGAGTATGTTGTGTAAATTCCAGATACTGAAGGATGGCACCTGCGGCTACAAGACCATTTTTCAGATGCTCTACACCAAACCCTTTCAGGTTTCTTACTTCAAAGTGTTTCAGTAGTTTTTCTCTTGAAGCCGACTCGGTAAAAATCCAGTCATCCAGCTCGAAGGTACAGAATTTAGTACCGAAGTTTCCCTCGAATATATTCTTCTTACCCCGTTCATAGAGCACTTCTTTCGGGCTGAAATTTCCCAGAAGCTTATCTACATATTCAAACGTTCCTTCTGCAGTGAGGAACTCACCTGTGGAAATATCCAGAAAAGCCACACCACAGGCACCCTTACCGAAATGGATGGCTGCCAGGAAGTTGTTTTCCTTATAATTCAGTACCGTGTCATTGATGGCTACACCTGGAGTGACTAGTTCTGTAATGCCTCTTTTAACCAGTTTCTTGGTTAGTTTAGGATCTTCCAGCTGGTCACAGATAGCTACTCGTTTTCCGGCACGGATAAGTTTGGGCAAATAAGTATCCAGTGCATGATGAGGGAAACCTGCCATAAAGGTAGAAGTACCCGTGGAATCTTTTCCATTGTTTCTCTTGGTAAGTGTAATACCTAGAATCTCTGAGGCGGTTACTGCGTCATCAGCATAGGTCTCGTAGAAGTCTCCACAACGAAACAGCATGATTGCCTCAGGATGTTTCTTCTTGAGTTCATAGAACTGTTTCATCATTGGGGTGAGTTCCACTACTTGTTTTGCCATATTATTATACCTTTATCTTTTCTTCTTTTCTGCTATTTTATCCAGCCACTTCCCTCCTACCATGCATGCTATGCCTAAGATAATGAAAGGAATACTAAGCATTTGGCCCATATTGAATATGAATGAACCATCGTCTGCTCCACCCTGTACTTCTTTCAGGAATTCTATAAAGAAACGGAAGGTGAAAATGTAGGTCAGGCAAAGTCCGAAGTAAAAACCAGTACCTACTTTTTCCTTGTGTTTCTTATAGATAGCGAATCCTATGAAAAGCAGGATGAGATAAGCTATAGCTTCATATAACTGGGCTGGGTGCCTGGGAACCAATTGTCCTTCTACCAGTGCACTGTTAGAATGGAAAATGAAAGCCCAAGGTACGTTTGTTACATTACCTATGATCTCACTGTTCATCAAATTTCCCAGACGGATGAAGCATGCCGTAATGGGTGTAGCTATGGCTATATTGTCCAGCACACGCATGATGTTGATCTTTGTCTTACGGACATACAACCAGAGGGCTACCATCAGTCCGAAGGTACCTCCGTGGCTGGCAAGGCCTTCATAACCAACGAATCTCCACCCTACTCCACCATGTGTACATGGAATCCAGCTTAACCAGCTATGGGCATACTCCGGATGAAAGACTTCTTTTATGGGGAGGAAAGTCTCTATCAAGTGATCCATGTAGTAGTCTGGCTCATAGAAGAAGCAGTGTCCCAAACGTGCACCTACCAGAATACCAATAAAACAATAAAAGAACAAAGGTTCAAAATCTTCCTCTTTCAGTTTTTGGTCTTTATAGAGTCTGTGTACGATGATATAGGCCAGTGCTAGTCCAATGACCCAGCAAATGGAATAGTATCTGATGCCTAGAAATGTTTGAGGAGGCGTCCAGTCTATGAAAGCACTCACTACATTGATGAACATAGTCATAAAGAATCAGTTATAATTCATTAAACATTAAAGCGGAAGTGCATGATGTCACCATCCTGAACTACATAGTCCTTGCCTTCAACACCCATTTTTCCTGCTTCACGGACAGCAGCTTCAGATCCATATTTGATATAATCTTCATACTTGATGACTTCTGCACGGATGAATCCTTTCTCAAAGTCGGTATGGATTACACCTGCACACTGAGGGGCTTTCCATCCTTTGCGGAATGTCCATGCCTTTACTTCCATCTCTCCTGCTGTGATGAAGGTCTGCAGATTCAGGAGTGAATAGATGGATTTGATGAGTCGGTTACATCCACTTTCTTTCAGTCCCATGTCTTCCAGGAACATTTGCTTTTCTTCATAGCTTTCCAGCTCTGCGATGTCAGCCTCTGTCTGTGCAGAGATAATCAGCAGTTGTGCATCTTCACTTTTGATAGCTTCACGAACTTCTTCCACATAATGGTTTCCTTCTGCTGCCGATGCGTCATCCACATTGCATACATAAAGAACGGGCTTGGTAGTAAGGAGGAAGAGGTTCTTTGCTGCTGCTATTTCTTCTTCACTTTCAAAGGTTACAGTACGTGCGCTCTTTCCTTGTTCCAGTGCTTCTTTGTATGCCTTCAAGACACCATATTCAATCTTTGCTTGCTTGTCACCGCCTACATTGGCTATCTTCTCCACTTTTCTGATTCGGTTCTCTACGGTGTCCAAATCTTTTAGCTGGAGCTCTGTATCGATGATTTCCTTGTCTCGCACTGGGTTAACTGAACCATCTACATGTACGATGTTTCCATTGTCGAAACATCTGAGTACATGGATGATAGCATCACATTCTCTGATGTTACCCAGGAACTGATTACCCAGTCCTTCACCTTTACTAGCGCCTTTTACAAGTCCGGCAATGTCTACTATATCACATGTAGCAGGAACAATACGTCCTGGATGTACAAGTTCTGCAAGTTTAGTCAGTCGGTCATCTGGAACAGAGATTTGTCCCATCTGGGCATCAATGGTGCAAAATGGGAAGTTTGCTGCCTGTGCCTTTGCACTGGAAAGGCAGTTGAAAAGTGTGGATTTACCTACATTGGGTAAGCCTACAATACCTGCTTTTAATGCCATATTTTCTCTTTGTTTATTTTATTAGCATGCAAAGTTACATATTTTTTATGAAAGTCGGAAAATTCGTTGTATCTTCGTGCCCTGATGATTCATTCTTTTAAGAATGACATGCTGAATTTCTTGTTTCCCAGATACTGCTGGATTTGTGGAAACCGGCTTTCAGTGAGTGAACAACATTTGTGTTCACAGTGTCTTACAGATTTACCACGGACGAACTTTCATTTGCGTCAAGATAATCCCATGGAAATGCTTTTCTGGGGTTGCTTCAACCTTGTCCATGCTGCTGCTTTCTTCTATTACCATCAGAATACTCCTACCAGCGAAATTCTTTACTTATTGAAATATAAGAATTGTCCGGAGATAGGGGAGTATATGGGGGAGATTTATGCGCATGAAATCCTCTTCAATGAGCATAATAATCAATGTTCGTTTTTCAGCGATATAGACTTTATCATTCCTTTACCTCTCAACTTGAATAAATTAAAGCAGAGAGGGTATAACCAGTGTGATGCTATCTGTAGAGGATTAGCTAAAGCAACTCAAATTCCAGTCTTGTATGATGTAGTGGAGCGAACGATTGCCAACACTACACAAACCAAGAAGAGTAGGGTAGAGCGAGAATTAAATGTGGAACAGATCTTCCGTCTCACAGGTTCGGTGGAACAACGAGCCATCCTTATGGGAAAGCATGTTCTACTAGTGGATGATGTGTGCACTACGGGCTCTACTTTGAAATCTTTTGCTTCAGTTTTTCAATCCATCCCAGATTTACGCATCAGCATTTTAACCTTGGGTCTGGCTAGTCCTATTTTCTGACAAAAAGCGGATAATCCCTGACCGGATACTGTCTAAACCGAATTCTTCTGGATGAACTTCATCCAGAGGAATCCAGTAGGTTTCTGCCACATCATCCATAGGTCTAATGTTTGAGGTGGATCTCACTTTACATCGGAAAAAGAGGTCTGTGGTATGCACTACTAAATCGGAATAGAGATAGGTATTAGGAAGTGAAAACAGATAATCGGTTTGCACCACATCTAATCCTGTTTCTTCCTTTACTTCCCGTGTAATAGCCTCTTCTGCAGTCTCCCCTAAATCCACAAATCCTCCTGTCAGGTCTAGGGTGCCTTTTGCGGGTTCCTGAGCTCTTCTGCATACTAAAAGTTCGTCCCTCTCATTGAGAATAAAAGCTACGGTAGATGCACTACTATTAAAATAGTAAGTGAATCCACAGTGACCGCATTTCTTTGATTTAAAATCATTTACATCGAAGTCTTTACTCCCACAGACAGGGCAGAACTTAAATTTTTCCAGTGGATGTTTCATATTAATGAGCTTCTAACCAGTTTGAACCCCAACCACTGTCGGCTATCAATGGCACACGCATGTGATAGGCATTCTGCATTTCTTCTATTACTATCCGTTCTACCGTTTCTTTCTCTTCTGGAAAAACGTTGAAGTTTAATTCGTCATGCACTTGAAGAATCATGGTGCTCTTCAGATTTTCCTTTTTGAAACGCTTGTAGATATTTATCATAGCCACCTTAATAATATCTGCAGCACTTCCCTGGATAGGAGCATTGATGGCATTTCGTTCTGCATATCCTCTCACTACAGAATTATGGGAATTGATGTCTGGTAAATATCTTTTACGTTTGAAGATGGTTTCTATATAACCGTTCTTCCGTGCTACTTCTTTACTGTTTTCCATGTACGCTTTCACACCGGGGTAGGTGGCAAAGTATTCATCTATGAGGTCTTTTGCCTCTCCACGGGACACATTCATACGTTCTGCCAAACCGAAGACAGAAATGCCGTAGATGATTCCGAAATTGGCTGTTTTAGCTTTACTTCGTTCTTCACGGGTCACCTCGTTTAAGTCTTTCTTGAATACCTTGGCAGCAGTGGCAGCATGAATGTCATATCCAGAATTGAAGGCTTCTATAAGGTTCTGATCTTCACTGAGGTGTGCCATGATTCTCAACTCTATTTGAGAGTAGTCTGCAGAGAAGAAAAGGCAACCCTCATCGGGTATAAATGCCTTCCTGATTTCTTTTCCATCTTCATCGCGTATAGGGATGTTCTGTAGGTTCGGATTACTGGAGCTTAACCGTCCTGTAGCTGTGATGGTCTGATTGTACGAGGTGTGTATTTTCCCGGTTTTCGGGTTAATCAGGTCGGGTAGGGCATCTACGTAAGTTCCCAGGAGTTTCTTCAGTCCTCGGTGCTCCAAAATCTTTTCTACAATAGGGCTTTTCGACTTTAGACTTTGCAACACTTCTTCTGAGGTAACGTACTGTCCAGTCTTTGTCTTTTTAGGTTTATCTAGTATATGCAATTTGTCGAACAATATTTCACCTACTTGCTTTGGTGAGGCTATATTGAACTGCACTCCAGCCAGGTGGTAGATTTCTTGTTCAATGTCCAGCATTCTCTTGGTAAAATACTTTGACGTTTCTTTCAGTGAAGCAGTATCTACCTTGGCTCCGTTTCTCTCCATATAGGCTAGTACGGGAACCAGTGGCATCTCTATCTCATAGAACAGTTTTTCTTCACCGGATTCTTTTAGCTTCTCCTGAAGTACGTTCTTCAGTTTTAGTGTCACATCGGCATCTTCACATGCGTACTGATAAACATCCCTTGGATTCAGGTCCCTCATGCTTCGTTGACTTTTTCCCTTGGGACCTATGAGCTCATCGATGTGAATGGTCTGGTAGTTCAGGTAGACTTCTGCCAGATAATCCATGTTGTGCTGAAGTTCGGGTTGGATGACGTAATGTGCCACCATGGTGTCGAACATCTTACCTTCTACCTGGATACCATAGTTGGCTAGAACCATGATATCATATTTGATGTTTTGTCCCACCTTTAATATTTTCTCATCTTCATAGAGCGATTTGAATTCGTTAACAATTTTTAAGGCTTCGGACTGATCTGCAGGTATAGGTACATAAAATGCCTCGTTTTCTTTCACAGAAAAGCTCAAACCCACCAATTCTGCCTTCATGGCTTCGGTAGATGTGGTTTCTGTATCTAGACTTAAAATATCAAATGTAAATAAATAATCACGAAGTTTTTTTCTTTCTTCCTCAGAATCAACTAGTTTGTAATTGTAATTTCCTTCTTCAAACTTCTTGAGATTTGGATTTTTTTCCATTTCCGACCCGTTGTCTTCAAATAATCCAAACAAATCTTGCTGTATAACGGGTTTTGGAGCTTCTTGGACGGGTTTGTTCAGCACTCGGTTGATGAGTGTGCGGAATTCCAAGTCTTCAAAAATTTCACGAAGTTTTTCCTCATCAGGTTTTTCCAGCTTGAGTGATTCCAAATTAAATTCTATAGGGACATCCGTTTTGATGGTTGCCAAAAATTTGGAGAGTTTGATTTGCTCCACATTTTCTTCCACCTTTTTCTTTAATGCCCCTTTGAGTTGGTCAGTATGCTCCAGGAGATTTTCGATGGAACCGAACTCTTGGATTAATTTGGTAGCAGTTTTTTCACCCACACCTGGACAACCAGGGATATTATCACTGGCATCACCCATCAGTCCCAGGAAGTCGATGACCTGTTTCGGATCGGAAATTTCGAATTTTTCCTTGATTCCTTCGATATCCAGCACGTCATATTCCTTGTCACCATGCTTCGGTCTGTACATGTAGATATTTGTATCCACCAGTTGTCCGTAATCCTTATCCGGAGTCATCATGTAGGTTTGTACCCCGTTTTTACCAGCTATGGTTGCAATGGTTCCGATTACATCGTCGGCTTCATAACCTTTCACCTCCAGGATAGGGATGTTATAAGCACGGATAATATCCTTGATGATAGGGACGGATTTCCGAATATCTTCCGGAGTTTCTTCCCGTTGTGCTTTATAAGGAGGGTATAATTCATGTCTGAAAGTAGGTCCGCTAGGGTCGAAAGCTACACCAATATGCGTAGGTTTCTGGTTCTTCAAGACATCTTCCAGTGTATTTACAAATCCCAAGATGGCAGATGTGTTCTGTCCCTTAGAATTAATGCGTGGGTTTCTTATCAGCGCATAATAAGCCCTATAAATTAAGGCATATGCGTCTAAAAGGAATAACTTTTCCATATATTTACTTAAATTTCTTCGGTAAAAATACAAAAAAATACCGAGTTTAATCTTTTATTACTAAATTTGTGGAAAATTTTAGTGAATGGACGTAAATTCTATTATTAAGCAACCTATTTTAAAGGAGTTTGATGCTTTTCGAGACCGGTTTCTTGACATTTTGAAATCGGATGATGATTTGCTTAATCGTGTTCTCTTACACCTTTCCAAAAGGACAGGTAAGATGATGCGTCCTACCTTGACATTGTTATTAGCGAAATCTTTGGGTGAAATCAATGATTTTACGTATTCCAGTGCCCTTTCATTGGAACTTTTACATACTGCCAGCTTGGTACATGACGATGTGGTGGATGAGAGCAAGGAACGTCGTGGTTTACCTTCCGTTCACTCTCTTTTCGATAACAAAGTGGCAGTTTTGGTAGGAGATTATCTTCTGGCTACCAGCTTGAAATGCGCATCGGAGAGCACTCTGGAAATCGTGAATGTCATTTCTAGGTTGGGAATGCATCTTTCTGAAGGTGAGCTACTTCAGTTGTCTAATATCAGTTCTCACTCTTTTTCAGAAGAGGTTTATTTCCGTGTTATCCAAAATAAGACAGCCGATTTGTTTGCTGCTTGTGGTCAGGTAGCTGCTTTATCCCAACATGCAGATCAAACTGTGCTAGAGAAGTACAAGAAGTTTGGTTTGCTTCTAGGTATGGTTTTCCAGATTAAGGACGACATCTTCGATTATCTGGAAAATGTGGAAATCGGAAAACCTACTGCCAATGACATGCGAGAGGGGAAACTTACTCTTCCTGCACTTTATGCATTGAATACCTCCGGTGACGATGAAATGAGGAAATTAGCGCTCCGAATCCGCTCTTTGAATGCTACCGATGAGGAGATTCATAACTTCATGAAGTGGGTGATAGAGCAGGGTGGAATAGCTTATGCAGAACGTAAGATGGAAGAAATTTGTAAAGATGCTTTATCATTGATTCAGGATATTCAAGACCCTGAAATCTTCCATGCACTATCATCCTTTTTACTATACTGTAAAGATAGAAAAAAATAATCCCTAACTGGAGAAAAATTTTTTCCTAGTAGGGGAGAAAATTTTAGCTAGTTAATGCCATTAAAAAAGAGGGATGCATTTCACTGTGCATCCCTCTATTTTTTATCGTAAAATATTAAAAGAATTTTACTTCTTCACCTTCAATTTCACTGAGCAGGATATTAGCTAATCTACTTGTTCCCAGACGAAGTAGGTCATTGGTAAGCCATTTTTCTCCTAGAACCTCTTTTACGATGGTGTAGTAGGTAATAGCGTCTTTAGACGTGTTAAGCCCTCCAGCAGGCTTAAAACCTACAATTCTGCCCGTTTCTTCGTAATATTCCTTTATTGCCTGGCACATAACATAGGCAGCTTCTGGTGTGGCAGCTATTTTTTCCTTTCCGGTAGATGTTTTTATAAAATCTGCACCGGAATACATAGCTAGTATGGCAGCTTTCTTAATGTTGCTTGCACTTCCTAGACAACCAGTTTCCAAAATGACTTTCAACCTTTTATTGCCGCACACTTCTTTCATTTCTTCAATTTCATCCACTACATTTTCATAGTCTCCAGCTAGGAATTTTCCTACTGAGAGTACCATGTCTATTTCTGTAGCTCCATCGTGGAGAGCCATAGCAGTTTCTGCAATTTTCACTTCCAGGAATGTCTGAGAAGAGGGGAAACCTCCTGATACACAGGCTACTTCCACACCTTCTACATCTAGTGTGTTACTTACCACATTGGCAAAATTGGGGTACACACAAATGGTTGCTACGTGAGGAATGTCTGGATATTCGTCATCAAATTGGTTCACCTTTTTGGTGAAGTTTAATATGTATTGATCATTATCAGTTGGTTTTAAGCTAGTTAGCTCAATGCTTCCGAACAAGAACTTTTTTACCTCTACGGTGTCATTCTGAGGTACTTTTTCTTCTATAATCTTAGCTACGGTAGCCTTGATTGCTTCATCGTTCAGATCAGTATTGTATTTTGCCAATGCCTGATCATATTTGCTCATTTCTGCCATATTATTTTAATTTTGGATTTTCCTTGTGTCTTTTAAAGTCTCTTTTCGTTTTCTTTTCCATGTTTTTCTGGAATTCATCGGTGAGGTCAACTCCAGTTTGGTTTGCCAGGCAAATCAAGACCCACAGCACATCTGCCATTTCATCTCCCAGGTTTGGGTTTTCGCCTTCTTTAAAGCTTTGGTCTCCATATTTTCTGGCCATTATACGGGCTAGTTCACCTACTTCTTCTGTAAGACATGCCATGTTTGTTAATTCACTGAAATATCTTACTCCGTAGTTTTTTACCCATTCATCTACCTTTTGCTGGGCTTCTTTAAGTGTAATGTCTTCTGCCATTATTCCTTGTTTTTTGTGTCCATGCAGATGGTAACAGGGCCATCGTTCAACAGTTCCACCTTCATGTCTGCTCCAAATTCTCCGGTTTTAACTGGGGTTCCCAGATGCTTGCTCATCTCTTCACAAAACTTTTCGTAGAGTGGGATAGAGATTTCTGGTTTTGCAGCTTTTATGTAGCTGGGACGGTTGCCTTTCTTGGTCGATGCCATCAGGGTAAATTGACTCACTACCAGAATTTCACCATGGATGTCGTTAACCGACTTGTTCATCACTCCATTTTCATCATCGAAGATCCGTAGTGCTGCAATCTTTTTGGTAAGACAGTCAATATCTTCCTGATTATCAGTTTCTTCTATTCCTAACAGTATCATCAGTCCATTTCCTATGGATGATTTTACTTCCTTTTCTATGGTAACTGATGCATGGGTAACTCTTTGTATGACAACTCTCATGTTTTTATTTTTCTGCAAACTTACTGAAAAATTGTCTGAATCCCTAAAATTGGCTTTTATTTTTCGTTTTTAAGCTCTAAAATGCTCTTGGCCTTGGATTTCCCCACTACAGCTATAATCTCTTCTTCTGTGGCATTTTTTATGCGTGTAACACTCTTAAAATGCTTCAGTAGGGCTTCTTTCGTTTTAGGTCCTATTCCTGGTAATTTATCCAGTTCCGATGCGACTTGTCTCTTACTGCGTTTATTCCGGTGGAATTTGATGGCAAATCGGTGTACTTCGTCTTGAATATGAGTTAGTAGCTTGAAACTCAGGCTATCTGGTTTTATTCCTATCACGATAGGAGGGAAACCATATAATAACTCATTGGTTCTGTGGTGGTTATCTTTAGCTAGACCTGCTATTGGGATGTTCAAATGTAGCTCATCATCTATCACTTCTCGAACCACTTCCATCTGTCCTTTACCACCATCTGTTATGATGAGGTCTGGCATCTGTCCGTCCTCTTGCATGATGCGTGTATATCGTCTGCGAACCACCTCTTTCATGCTGGCATAGTCGTCTGGGCCTTCTACGGTCTTTATGTTGTAAGTGCGGTATTCTTTCTTGTTGGGTTTTGTCTTGTCGAATACCACGCACCCTGCTACTGCATCTGTTCCAGAAATGTTACTGTTATCAAAGCATTCTATCCTCATCGGGAGTTTAGGAAGGTGCATGGCATCCTGAAGCTCTTTCATCACTCGTACTGCTTTCTGCTCAGGGTTCAGTTTCTCCATTTGCTTCAGTCGGTCCACCTTGTATTGCTTCACGTTGTTTTGCGACAGTTCCAATAGGGTACGTTTGTCTCCTCGTTGGGGAATGGTGAATGTTACATTCTCTAATTCCAGCTCAATAGGGAAGGGGATTATGATTTCTTTCGACTTACTTTTGTACCTTTCTCTCATGTCTAGAATGCCCATTACCAGGAGGTCTTCTGCACTTTCATCCAGCCTTTTCTTATACTCGAAAGTAAATGCCTGGTTGATGCATCCGTTTGTGATGTGGAGGTAGTTCACGTAGGCCGAATCTTGATCATCTTCTATAGAGAATACATCTATATTATGAAGCACCTGACTTACCACTTCACTCTTGTTTTTGAAGTTCTCCAATGCCTCATATTTCTTCTTTATGATCTGTGCTTCTTCGAATTTCAGTTCCCCTGCTAAACGCATCATTTCAGCCTTTAGCTGACGGTTTATCTCACCCACATTTCCTTTAAGTATTTCCCTTATTTCATCTATGTTTTTATTGTATTCCTCCTTGCTTTGATTACCTACACACGGTGCCAGACAGTTTTTGATGTGATATTCTAGGCAAACTTTGTACTTTTTTGCATCTACTCCTTCCGATGTGATGGGGAAATGACAGGTGCGGATAGGGTAGATTTGCTTGATTAAATCTAGCACCATATTCATTGCACCTACATTACTGTAGGGACCGTAGTAGACGGCTCCTCTTCGGTCTATGTTTCTAGTCTTGAAGATTCTGGGATATTCTTCCTTCGTGATGCAGATAGAAGGGTAGGATTTATCGTCTTTTAGGAGAACATTATACCTAGGTTTGTAACGTTTGATTAGGTTGTTCTCCATCAGAAGAGCATCTTGCTCCGTCTTTACGTAGACATATTTAATATCCCAGATTTTGCTTACCAATATTCGTGTTTTCGGTGATTTCTGGTCTTTATTGAAGTAGGAGTTGACTCGTCTTTTCAGATTTTTTGCCTTACCCACATAAATAATCTTTCCCGTATTGTCTAGATACTGGTAGCAGCCGGGACCTTCCTGAAGGTTGGAAATGATACCGTGCAAATATTCTTTCCTTTCTTCGTTCATTCTTTTAGAAAAGGAAAGGCTGATTTTATCTCAGCCTTTTTGTTTTTTATTCTCCGTGGAGGGTAAGCAAAGAACTAATCTCAATGCTAGGGTCGAATACTGAGCGACCTTTAAGATCCACCAGTTCCATCAATACATTTATGTAAGTTTTGCTAGGGCCGAATTTTTGAACCAAATCGTATGCTGCTTTCAAACTTCCACCAGTAGCGATTAAGTCGTCATGAATCAGTACGACGTCGTCTTTGGTTATCGCATCCTTGTGAATCTGGATAACATCTTTACCGTATTCCTTACCGTAGCTTTCCTCAAATACTTCTGCTGGAAGTTTACCTGGTTTTCTAGCTAAGATAATTCCTGCATTGAGCCTTTCAGCCAGAATGGAACCTAAGATGAATCCTCTGGACTCTATACCCACAACTTTCGTGATGCCTTTATCCTTATATAATTCATACAGTGCATCGCTTAATTCTTTCACACAAGCAGGGTTCTTAAATAGAGTTGTCACGTCATAAAACTGTATCCCTTTGATGGGGAAGTCTGGAACAACACGCAGATTCTGCATTAATAATTCTGTGTTCATTTTCAGATATTTAAAAGTTTATTTATTCGAAATTGTTTCACGTGGAACATTGTCATCTTCCCATCAAAACGAGCAAAACGTTTATATCGGAAGGGGAGACTCCTGGGATTCTACTTGCTTGAGCTAGGGTTAAAGGATCTATCTTTGTTAGTTTTTGTCTTGCCTCTGTTGAGAGAGATTGCAGACTATTGTAATCAAAGACTCCTTTGATCTTGATATTTTCAAGTCGTTCCATCTTTTCTGCCATTTGGCGTTCTCTTTCGATGTATCCTTTATATTTGATTCCTATTTCAGCTGCTTCAATGATTTCTTCCTTCCGATTTGGTATTTTATCCAATAGGCTTTTGAAGGCTGGAATGTGCTCGGAGATGTTTTGAATGGTTACCTGAGGTCTTCCGATTAAATCGAAAAGTTTGCATCCTCTAGTGAGTGGGGTAGTACCAATTTTTCCCAAAGCGGGATTAATCAAGTTCGCTTTGATGGAGAAGTCTTGGCAGAATTTATTTATTTTTTGAATTTCGGCCAATTTCTCTTTCAAATAATCATACCTGTCTTGTTTCGCAAGTCCCAAATTGTATGATTTCTCCGTTAACCGAGCATCTGCATCATCTTGTCTAAGTAAGATTCTATATTCTGCTCTGGAAGTGAACATACGGTAGGGCTCATCTACTCCTTTTGTTACCAGGTCGTCTATCAAGACTCCTATGTATGCTTCATCCCGTCCCAGTGTCAGTTCTTTATTACCTACACAATTGAGGGCTGCATTAGCTCCAGCCACTAATCCTTGTCCTGCGGCTTCTTCATATCCTGTGGTTCCATTGACCTGACCAGCCAGATAAAGGTTTTTCACTACCTTGGATTCTAGGGTATGCTTTAGTTGGGTAGGGTCGAAATAATCGTATTCAATGGCATATCCTGGTCGGTAAATCTCCATGTCTCGTAAAGCTGGAATCTGCTTCAGGGCATTTATCTGAACCTCTATTGGGAGGGAGGAGGAGAATCCATTCAGATACATTTCATTGGTATTTTCTCCTTCCGGTTCCAGGAATAATGGATGGGATTCTTTTTCTGCAAAGGTTACAATCTTGGTTTCAATACTTGGGCAGTACCGAGGACCAATACTTTGAATTTGTCCATTGAAGAGGGGAGATCTGCTCAGGTTGTCCCGGAGTATTTGATGCACTTTCTCATTCGTGTTGAAAGTCCAGCAGGGGAGTTGTTTCAGTGTACGTTTCTCACCCATGTAGGAGAATTTATGGAAAGTGGTTTCTCCAATCTGGATTTCCGTATCCTCGAAATGCACACTGCGTTTGTCTATTCTCACCGGAGTTCCAGTTTTCATCCTACCCATGGTGATTCCATGAGCAGCGATGCTTTCGGAAAGATATGGAGAAGGGAGTTCTGCCACCCGGCCTCCAGGTATTTTCGTAGGGCCGAAATGCATCAATCCGTTGAGGAAAGTACCTGCTGTGATGATGGTACTTTTAGCATAGATTTCTACGTCTAGCATGGTTTTCACACCCACTGCCTGGCCATGCTCCACCAGCAGTTCTTTTGCTTGGTCTTGCCAAATATGCAAATTAGGAATCTGATCGAGTACTTCCCTCCAAGTCCAGATATATTTACCTCTGTCGCACTGAGCACGAGGGCTCCACATGGCAGGACCTTTAGAGATGTTCAGCATACGGAACTGTATGGCAGTTCGGTCTGTAACGATGCCCATGTATCCGCCAAGCGCGTCTACTTCCCTGACAATCTGGCCTTTAGCTATTCCTCCGATGGCCGGATTGCAACTCATTTGTGCTATTTTATTCATGTCCATGGTTATCAGACAGGTTTTTGCACCCAGATTTGCAGCTGCTGCGGCAGCTTCACAACCTGCATGTCCTGCACCAATAACGATGACGTCATAATCAAATTTTACCATTGCATTGCAAAGATAGTGCAAAGTAAGGGAACAAAAAAGATTTATCAAAAAAAAGTCGAAACCTTTGTCTATACAGATTTTTTAACTTATTTTTGTAACGATAAGACCTTAAATTTTGTTGAAAATTTATAAAACAATTAATTAATAATTTAAAATTCAATCATTTATGTGGTTATTTAACTCTTCAGTAGGAAGAAAGGTAGTAATGTCAGTGACTGGTGTTGCTTTGGTTCTCTTCCTGACGTTCCATGCTTGCATGAACGTAGTTGCTCTATTCAGCAAGGAGGCGTATAATCAGATTTGTGAATTACTGGGCGCAAACTGGTATGCTATCGTAGCTACCTTAGGTTTGGCTGCCTTGGTAGCTATTCACATCATCTATGCCCTTATCCTTACTCTACAGAACCGTAAGGCTCGCGGAAACAACAAGTATGAGATTACAGACAAGCCAGAGAAGGTAGAATGGGCTAGCCAGAACATGTTTGTTTTGGGTATTATCATCTGCTTGGGTCTTTTGCTGCACTTGAAGCATTTCTGGTATAACATGATGTTTACCGAGATCATGGGTTCTCATGTGGCAAATACTCCTATGCCAACCGATGGTTTCGGATGGATTGTAGTCACCTTCTCTAATCCTATCTACACCGTTCTTTACGTGATTTGGATTGTTGCTATCTGGTTACACCTTACTCATGGTATGTGGTCATCCATGCAGACATTGGGTTGGAGTGGTCATGTATGGTTTAAGCGTTGGCGTGTGATTGGCAATATTTGGGCTACCATTATTATGGGTGCATTCCTGATTGTAGCTCTTGCTTTCACATTCTATCCTGATGCATTGGGACACTTGCCTGGCAAGGTTCTTCCTTTCTAAATCTGTTAAATCTTTAAATTGAATTATTATGGCAATCACTATAGATTCAAAAATTCCTGAAGGACCAGTTGCTGAAAAGTGGTCAAATTACAAGGCACATCAGCGTTTGGTAAACCCTAAGAATAAGCTGAAGCTCGATGTCATCGTCGTTGGTACGGGTTTGGCAGGTGCTTCTGCAGCTGCATCTCTTGGTGAGATGGGTTTCAATGTCCTGAACTTCTGTATCCAGGATTCTCCACGTCGTGCACACTCCATCGCTGCACAGGGTGGTATTAATGCTGCTAAGAATTATCAGAACGATGGTGACTCTGTTTACCGTCTTTTCTATGATACTGTAAAGGGTGGTGACTATCGTGCTCGTGAGGCTAACGTTTACCGTTTGGCTGAGGTTTCAAATGCCATCATCGACCAGTGTGTGGCTCAGGGTGTTCCTTTCGCTCGTGAATATGGTGGTACATTGGCTAACCGTTCTTTCGGTGGTGCTCAGGTATCTCGTACTTTCTATGCAAAGGGTCAGACTGGTCAGCAGTTGCTGCTGGGTGCTTACTCAGCTCTTTCTTGCCAGGTCAATGCTGGTAAGGTAAAACTGTATTGCCGTTATGAGATGCTCGATGTAGTCATCGTAGATGGCCGTGCTCGTGGTATAATCGCTAAGAACTTGATTACTGGTAAGTTGGAGCGTTTCTCTGCCAATGCTGTAGTAATCGGTACTGGTGGTTATGGTAATACTTATTTCTTGTCAACCAATGCGATGGGTTGTAACGTAACAGCTGCAATGTCTTGCTACCGTAAGGGTGCTTACTTCGCTAATCCTTGCTACGTTCAGATTCACCCAACTTGTATCCCAGTTCATGGTGACAAGCAGTCTAAGCTGACTCTGATGTCTGAGTCTCTGCGTAACGATGGTCGTATCTGGGTTCCTAAGAAGCTAGAAGATGCTAAGGCATTGCAGGCTGGAACGAAGGAAGGCTTTGAGATACCAGAAGAGGATCGTGACTATTATCTGGAGCGCCGTTATCCAGCATTCGGTAACTTGGTTCCACGTGACGTGGCATCTCGTGCTGCTAAGGAGCGTTGCGATAAGGGTCTGGGTGTAAACAACACTGGTTTGGCTGTATTCCTCGACTTCTCTGAGTCTATCCAGCGTCTGGGTATCGACGTTATTCGTCAGCGTTATGGAAACCTCTTCGATATGTATGAAGAGATTACCGACGTGAATCCAGGTGAGAAGCGTTTGACTAAGGATGGTGTAGATTACTACAACCCAATGATGATCTTCCCTGCTATCCACTATACTATGGGTGGTATCTGGGTAGATTATGAGTTGATGACTTCCATCCCAGGTCTGTTCGCTATTGGTGAGTGTAACTTCTCTGATCACGGTGCAAACCGTCTGGGTGCTTCTGCATTGATGCAGGGCTTGGCAGATGGTTACTTCGTACTGCCTTACACTATTCAGAACTACTTGGCAGACCAGGCTATTTGGCCAAAGGTTCCTACCACTGCTCCTGAATTTGATGAGGTAGAGAAGGCTACAGAGGCACGTATCCAGAAGCTGCTTAATATTAAGGGTAAGCGTTCAGTTGACTCCATCCACAAGGAATTGGGTCACATCTGCTGGGAGTACATCGGAATGGGTCGTACCAAGGAAGGTTTGGAAACAGGTCTTAAGAAGATTGACGAGCTTCGTAAGGAATTTGACACCAACTTGTTCATCCCAGGTACTCGTGAGGGCTTGAATGTAGAGTTGGATAAGGCTATTCACTTGGATGACTTCATCACCATGGGTAAGCTGATAGCTTATGATGCATTGAGCCGTGAGGAATCTTGCGGTGGTCACTTCCGTGAGGAGCATCAGACCGAGGAAGGTGAGGCTAAGCGTGACGA
>AUXO018153750.1_pt1 | contig 37656 bp, 36 predicted proteins | sample 768731 | NCBI WGS metagenome assembly AUXO01 (sample SAMN02715735, study PRJNA202380) | gut metagenome | biome: sheep rumen | host: Ovis aries | place: New Zealand: Palmerston North | reverse complement strand
TCAAACGTGCCGGTTGATTTCGCCCCGCTGTCTTCCGGCAATGAGAAACTGGTGATTTCCAAAGCAAAAGCTTTTGATGGCCGCACGCTTGCCGGAAGGATCCGGAAACAATCCTGCATGAAAGCACCTGAGCTGATTCTGATGATGCTGGGGCAGGCCGTTGCAGCCGGACACAAGGCGAAATATGTCCTGTTTGACAGCTGGTTCTCTACGCCCAAAGGGATCATGGATATCAAACGCACCTATGGCATGGATGTCATTGCCATGGTGAAGAAATCCGGCAAGGTCTACTATGAATACAACCAGGAACAACATGACGTCCGGGAGATATTCTCCCGCTGTAAAAAGCGCAGGGGCCGTTCAAAGTACCTTCTGTCTGTAGAGGTCAATCTGCTGCAGAAGAAGGGCGGGAAGGTTCTGGAGCGTATGCCGGCAAAACTCGTCTATGTCCGTAACAAAGCTAAGAAGAAAGAATGGATTGCCATTATATCTACTGATACCGATCTCTCTGAGGAAGAGATCATCAAGCGTTATGGATACCGCTGGAATATCGAGGTATATTTCAAGACCTGCAAGCAGTACCTGAAATACACGAAGGAATGCCAGAGCACATCCTTTGATTCCCTCACTGCGCACCTCGCTATAGCCAATGTCCGCTATATGATGCTCAGTATGTTCCAGCGGGAAAACACAGACCACCGGTCTCTCGGAGAGTTGTTCTTCCTGTATGTTCAGGAGGTTGCGGAGATTACCTTTGACCATTCCATGAAGCTGATCATGATCGCGCTGCTTTCAACGCTTAAAGAGTTCTTTGCACTGACCGAAGAGCAGATGTCTGCGTTTGTAGAACAGTTCATCGGAAACCTGCCGAACTACCTGCGACAGCCTCTCAGTGCCTGTGCAGAGCAACTATCAGTGGCTTGAAGCGTATTTATTCCCGCTCAAGCCTTATGTTTTCAAGGATTCACGCCCTTTTGGGTGTGGGAAGTATTAGCTACTTAATTAATATTTATTATACTATGCGTTCAGTAATAATCCAATGCTTTTTTTCCTTTCCTTATGTTTTTAATAACACGATAAATCTTTTCCACACAACACTCGTCATTTTCAATTTCATTAAATCTCTTGTAAAACGTTCAGAACCTTCTTTTCCTAACTCTTCGAGTAAAAAACGGACGGCGTTCCTCTGTTTTCCTTCTACAACTTTTCACTGTTGTTTTTTGTCTGTTTGTTTTCTTCTGAATAATCCGTCAAATAATCCCATAGTATTTACCGTTCCACTTTCACCCGATCAAACTTCTCCCAATCAACCATCCATTTTGCATATTTTGTTTTGGAATGAAGTTCATCTGTTACAGCTATAAACGCAGTAGCGGCACCATATTTATCCCCAACATATTTTCCTATGACATCCCCTGTTACAGTGTCAATTATTTCCCCAGACCCACCAAAATCTTCTATTCTGGCAATAACATCATATAACGGAGCTGGCATTCTGGGCACCATCTTGTATTCCTCTCCAAGGACCTCAATATTATCGTATTTTACACTCTTTAAGTTTTCATAGATCGATTCTCTCGATAGAGTAATCTGGTCTACATACACAAACCCTGTCCGACCACCTTTTCCATTAAAGCAATCCACATCGTGCTGACCATTATTCTGCTTTTGGTAAGCTGTAACAAACAGCAGTTGAACTCTATGATTAGCGTTGATATAAAAAACACATGGAGTCTGCCCCATAAAAGCAACTGTGAAACCATATAAGGGAACCTGTCAGATCGTCTCTCGTCCTCTGACGGGTTCTTTCTGGTTCTGCTCATATCTTTTATCAATTCTAACCCCTCAGACTTGTCCATCAAAGTATAGCAATATACATTATTGCACACTTGATGTCATTGCCTCTGTCTGCAAATTACGGCTATAATAATTCATGAAAAGAACAGTCCCACTCGTATATATTTCGACTTCCCGGATTAAACACAATTTCTGGATACTATCGGAGATTTCTATATGAACAGCCAACAACCGGAACCCATTCGGCAGGATTATCTTAACGGGATGTCTTTCAAAGACATCGCCCGAAAATACTATATAGATCAACGGACCGCTAAACGGTATGCACTCAACAATCTGCCGCTCTGCGAACTCGACCACCGCACCTATCCTTCCATACTGGATCCATATGAACCTATTATACGCGGTATGTTGGAGAAGCAGCCGGTATTTGCCAGAACCATCTATAAAGTACTGCGCGAACATGGCTACTCCGGCAGCTACTCTCTCGTTAATCGGCGGGTACAGCAGATCATACAGGAAAATACCTCTGCAGGGCTATATCCGGCAGGGCAATCACGGTCAAAAAAGACTTCAGAAAAGCAAGTTTCTATAATGCACAAAATGACGGAGGAAGACGAACATGCTGCATACCGTATATGATAATGAAACGAATGAAATTATCCTCAGAGGCGAGTTTTTCGAGTTTGATCAAATTTATTTTATGATTGAACGTCTGGCCGGGACTTACGGAATCGACAGAACATGTCTTCTCCCCGGATATCAGGATGCAGCATCTATCTTAAAAGGCTTAAACTACGAGATCCGACATGCTGAACACGGTGACCGCGAATTATATTCTGCTTATAACGGAATTCACAAAGACTGGTTCGCGCCGACAGGCACACCTGATCATCGAATCGTTAAAGAAGAAGATCAAAACGACCCCGACGAGATTATTGCCGAGATTGAAGATGCGGTAACACTTGATCTGGATATGGATCTTGATGAATTCTATGAGATGGATGAAGATGATCAAAGAGAAGCTCTTGAGGAACTGTATCTGGAAGATGAAGATATGGAACTCTTTTTCGCCTGGCTGCACAAAGAGCAGACCTGGTTCTTCCGTTCAGAGGATTATCCGGATTTTTCCGAATCCAATACATATCTTCAGTTCAGGCTACCGCTTTTTGAAGGATTTCTATATGGCCTGATCCTGCGTGATCTTCTGAGCCAGAAAGCTATTTTTATCGAAAAATCCTTACAGCAGGCAATGAAAAACAAAAATGGTCTTGAAACCTATGAAATAAACTTTTGCAGACAGCGTATGCCAGAAGAACTTCTTCTTGTAGAAATCCTGATGACCGGGCTTTTAAAATGCGTATATATCGCGGCCGGTGATGAGAACTATGATACACTCTCTGACACGATGCTTCCTGTCGGTTCATTTCATGGTTTTACAACGGAAGATGTTCGCTCGGCTGAGCAAATTGTAACCCGGATCTTAGGATGCAATATTGACAACATTCTTGGTTTTATAGAAGAATTGAGAAAAATCTGCCACACCTGAAGAATAGCAATTAAAGGCGGCTTCCCCCATCAATGATAACGGAGGGCTCGAGGCTGTGTGAATCATTTTTCCCTGTCATGTAAATATAGTATTGGTAATTTGCTCCCGCCGAAAGGCCGATGATACTTGGCAATCGGCTCTTCGGCGTAGCCTTTCGGCCGGTAAGGGGGAGACATTATTCCACGGTATTTTTCAATACACCGATTCCTTGAATAAAACATTCCACTGTATCGTTATATTCCATCCACTTAGGTGGGTCAAAGCCCATCCCAACACCTGACGGTGTACCTGTTGCAATAATCGTTCCCGCCTTCAATGTCATCCCCGATGAAAGATCTTCTATAATATAGGGAATGAACAGCACCGATTCGTTCTAGATCATTATAAACATATGTCACCAATCTCATCACATGTAACCCCGCTTCAATCATTGTTTTGGTACATATTTCGAAGAATTCTCTTTGAAATCAAATCTTGGAGACTACTACAATCAGCTGAATTTCAACCGGTGCACCTCCAGGTAACGATGACACACCAAATGTAATGCGACCGCCTATTCCCTGTTCTCCCAGAATTTCAACAAGATAATCTGACGCATAATCAGCCAATTTAGGATGGTCTTTAAACTCTTCATCAGATCTTATTACTACAGTCATATTCAGAACACTATGTATATATTCCCCTCCGTTTACAACCGATTCTGCAGCTTTTAAAGCGTTTTCTACAGCTAGTCTCACAGCATCGCGATAATAAGTCAACGGCTTATCAGCAGATATTTTTTCTGTGATAATCAGCTTACCATTTTGTCTTGGCGTCATTCCTGCAGTATATATCAGATTTCCATAGCGCTTAGCAAGACTATATTTTCCTTGAGGTATTGGTCCCGTTTCCATGATCAACCCTCCTCAGGTAAATACAGTTTCATAAACTGAAGCAATCTTTGTAATGCTGCTACTGCAGCTTTATGATCCTGTGAAAAATTAATCCGAAAATGATTTGTATATTCTGCTCCAAATTCAGTTCCAGGGGTAACTGTAACGCCTGTTGCTTCTCTGGCAATACGTACAAAATCATGCAAATCAACGGTCAGTTCCGGAATCGTTACAAACAAATAACTACCGCCTTCAGATGCTCGTGCTGTTACGCCGTCTATTTCATTAATAACAGCCATCAAATCATCTCGTATCGCTTGATGTGCACATACTCTATCAGATAACCATCCTTCCGGTTCATTAAACCAGCAATTGAAAACTGCCTGATTATACCCAGCACAACGCAAAGACATAATCGCCTGAAGTTTCTCCATTCTGCTAATAATATCCGCACTTCCAAACGCTGTTCCAAGACGATAACCGCTCATCGATTCAGTTTTAGAGGGTCCCATAATGGTGATCATTGAGTCTGGTTTACATTTACTGGCACACAAATGGAAAAACTCTTTCCCGTCATAAATCTGACGCGAATATAGTTCATCTACAATCACTGTAACTTCATAACGTTTTGCCAGAATACCTATCTTAGAAATCTCTTCTTTTGAATAAATTGTGCCTGTAGGATTATTGGGATTTGAGAAGAGAAACAACTTCGCCCCGTTCTGAAATGCTGTCTCCAGTTCCTTCAAATCAATTCCAGAGCCTTCTTTAGTTTCTTGCCAATGTAAATGAACAGGAATTGCCTCTCCATTAAAAAAACTAACCATTTTTCTGTTTGCGAAGTAATCCGGTGAAATAATCGCAACTTTATCTCCCGGCATTATATTAGCGCCCATTGCAAGAAACAAAGCTCCTTGTGTACCGTTTGTCAAGATAAGCTGGGTTTCAGGATCAATATTAGAATTGGTAAAATCTGACAATTTCCCTGCAACATGATACAGGATCTGTTTACGTCCTTTATAAGGCGTATATGCCTGAGCAGCGCCTTCTTCAACACCGCATTGAAAGATATGCGCGCTTCCAGGTATTGGAGTATGCGCGTTCACATCACCATGGCTGAAATCTACAGGCATACCAAAAAATGCGATTCCGCGTTCTGGCATCTCCACTATTTTTTCCTGGCCAGGCGCATGATCAACACCAAGTGTTTCAAACTTTTCGCGAATATCCATATTAGCTCCCTATTTTGTTTAATATAATCTTTTCGATCTTAATAAAGAAATCGTCATTCAATCCTTTTAATTCGGAAAGATACACTTTCTTCACAGTCAGGGCACTGCACTGGTGTAGGCTTTACCGATCCGCCTCTTCTAGCCGCATAAATGAATGGATAAATTGCATTCATTGCCACCATACATATTGCATCGCTATTAGCCTTATCAATAAAGGCACCTTGAAAACAAACTTTATCACCCTTTTTGTATCTTGAACAACTGCTTGTAAGGACTTCAACCTCTGTTTGATAATCTTTCATTTATTCCTCATTTGCAAGGCGATATAATGCCTGCGCATATATTTTGGCGGCCGTCATTAATTTGTCGATTTCAATATATTCGTTCGGCTCATGTGCAACTTCTTTATCTCCTGGAAATACTGGTCCAAAGGAAACAAAGTTCTCTATGTCTCTACAATAAGTTCCTCCTCCTATTACTAGAGGGACAGAATGAGAACCAGTATATTCATCATATACCCCCAACAGTGTACGTACCAATGACGATCTCTGAGGTACATAAAGTGCATTTCTGGTTCTTCCCTGCCGTACATTCAGTCCATAACCCTGACATGTCATTCGAATAGTATCCCAAATAGTCTCTCCATTGATATGAATCGGATATCTTATGTCGAATCCACACTCTGCATGTAAACCATCCATATCAATAGTTGCAAAATTCATAGTCAATGGACCCGAAAGCTGATCTTCACACGCGATTCCAAGTCCATGCCCTTTATACCCATCCCCGAAAAGTACTGTCAAAAGATGTATCCATTCCCCATACACCGGTATATTCATTATGTCGAGTACTGGGAGCAGTTTTTGAATAGCATTGTCTCCATCCCACGGTTGCATAGCGTGAGTACTCACTCCACTAGCTTTCAAAACAACTTCGTTATCCTTTAAGGAATAAACAACGCCTTCATGATTTGATTTATTGTAATCAGACAGGATAATTTCCTTTCCAACAGCGTCGCACCAAAGAACCGCTTCTGCTTCAGCAGGGACAGCATTAAGTACTGTGCCGCCTTTTATCATCTTTAGCCTAATGTGCGTATCTTCGACTTCATTATTCCACGTTTGATTAATATAGAACCGAAGTATTCCTTTTTCCCCATGTATAACCGGAAAATTAGCATCAGGGGAAAAACCTCCCCATGGAGCTTTTCTTTGATTAAGCAGATATGCTAATCCTCTGTGAGCCGTTTCCTCGTCGGTTCCAACAATATGACAAATAGAATTTTTTATTGAAAGTCCGCATTCTTTAATAGCATTCATAGCAAATAACGCTGCGACTAACGGTCCTTTATCATCTAAAACACCTCTTCCATACAGTCGTCCATCCTCAACTGTCATTTCAAAAGGCGGGTATTCCCAATTGTCTACGTTACCTGCTGGTACAACATCAATATGAGATAGTATTCCTATCTCTTTTTCCCCTGCTCTTAGTTCAATCGTTCCAGCATACCCATCATAATTACATGTTGAGAAACCCATCTCTGAAGAAATATCTAAAATCCTGTCCAAAGCACGCCCAATTGGAGCCCCAAAAGGAGCCCCAATTGCAGCGTTTTCTAAAACAGAAGGTATTTCAACCACTTCTCTTACTGTTTCGATCAGTTTCTCTTTATGATCATCTATCCATTCATTTAACAGTCTTTCCATCGCCTATCCCTTCTGTGATTGTATAATATCTATTTCAATCAATATCCGGTAACACCAAGTTTTCTACAATATTCTCTTGCCTTTTCGTCAAGATAAACTCCATCTTTTTCGAAGACTTTCCCATCAAAGATAAGTGTCGGTCTCAGCATAGTTCCATCAGTATGTGCAGCTGCATTCCAGCCTTTTCCCCCGAGAGTGGGCGTCTGACTACCAAAGCCAAATTCAATGCCTCCAAAGACTCGCTCATCCTCTACTATACGACCTGTAGGCTTCAGGACACCTGGATTAAAGCCCATCGAGTAATGCGCAAGCCTGTACATATTATCATCGCCCCATGAAGCCAGCCATTCGCGGAATGTATCTGCATCCTTTCCGCCTTCAACACTCGTTATCCTGCCTTCTTTCATCGTCAGTTTCACAGGTGCCTCGACTAAACATATTTCTTTAGGCGGGAATATTGCCCCATCGAACACAATAGTTCCTTCAATAGTTTCTTCAATTGGACACCAACTCACCTGTCCGGAGAGCATTGTTGAATTCCCCTTCCACAAAGCTTTATTTCCCGCATGCTTAATAAAACGTCCTCTGTTATAGCCCTTTAGATCCGTTCCATTCTGGGTCCGGACTATCACTTCATCAGTGTTTCGAAGAACTTCACATAAATATTCCCCAAATTCGATGACGTCATCAACGTTTAGAGAAGAAATAGTATTAACCATCATCTCAACATCCATTCCACAAAGGCAAGTATAACGTACCCCGTTAGCAATGGCTTCCCTGAAACACTCTGAATGCATTACTGTAGCATAGGCGAATTCAATCCATACGTCAGCTTTAGCAACAGCAGCTGCAACCGGCTCTGCTGGCTGAGTAAATGACTGGGCCTGCATGGGATGATAAATAAAAGTAGGCGTCGCACCACATCGATAAACAGCTTCAACAGTTGCCATAGCTACACGCATGTCAGTACAAGTATCCGCATTAATAACAACATTTTCTCCTGGCTGTGTAAGCATTATATCTTCAACTAAGATTTTTGCACCACGTGCGACCTCAAGTTTCCGATAATCATCTCTCATTTCAATTCCGATATCATACTGCATAGTTCAATTCCTCCATAAAGCACTTAAGACCTCATTGAACGAACAAATATAAGCTGCATATCGGTTGTGGAACTGTGCCACCACACTCACGATGAGATATCTAACGACATACAATCTGAGGTCCGATATGCAGCTCAAAATACAAGTATTATATAATTAATATCCGGCTACACCTAATTTTCTACAATATTCTCTTGCAGTCTCATCAAGATAAATACCATCTTTTTCAAATACTTTGCCATCAAAGGTAATTGTTGGAGCTAAAACAATTCCGTCAGTATGAGCTGCTGCATCCCAGCCTAATCCTCGCAGAGTAGCGCCCTGACTTCCAAACCCCATTTCAATAGTGCCAAAAATACGCTCATCTTCCACAATCCTTCCGGAAGCTGTCAGCACTCCAGGATTAAATCCCCAAGAATAATGTGCAAGGCGATACATGTTTTCATCGTTCCATGATGCCATCCATTCACGGAAAACCGCAGCCTGATCACCACCAGTTATTTCGGTAATTCTACCCTTTTCAAGCGTCATTACAACCCGATCGTGAAGCACCCCGATCTCAGCAGGCGGGAATAATGCACCGTCAAAGACAAGTGTTCCCTCAATGGTCTCTTCTAACGGGCAAACTGTCACCTGACCGCAAAGCATTACCGAACACCCTTTGTTAACTGCCTTGGCTCCAGAATGCTTGACATATCTGTTTCCTTTACGAGCCTTAAGATTTGTTCCGCCCGGAGATGTAATAACAATTTCATCGGTATTTTCAATAACTTTCACCAAATACTCGCCAAACTCAATAATAGTATTAACATCTACCGAACCAATTGTTTTTACCAGCATCTCTACGTCCATACCGCAAAGGATAGTATTGCGGCATCCACGTTCAATAGCTGCCCGGTAAGCAGGACTATGCTGCGTTGTTTTATATGCAAAATCAATCCACACATCGGCATCTGCAATAGCTGACGCTACAGGAAGCGGCGGCTGCTGAAAAGCATCTTTCTGCATCGGATGTTTGATCAGTATCGGAACCGCTTCAATGATATATGCAGCTTCTAAGACTGCATTTACTACACGCATATCTGTTGCTGTGTCTGCAGTTACAACAACAGTTTCACCTTTTTTGGCAAGCATTATATCTCTTACAAGAGCCATTGCTGCCTTTGCCACTTCGAGTCTGCGGTATTCATCACGCATTTCGATTCCTACATTATATTCCATTACTGTTCTCCTTTATTATTCATATCTTGTAATACTTTATGACAACAAACTTGATGTCCCGGAAAAACTTCTTTCATCTGCGGCCGTTCCTTGTCACAAATTGGAAGTCTGCATCTGCAACGCTGATGAAAAGCACACCCCGGGGGAACATTTACCGGACTAGGTATTTCGCCTTCAGACAATATCTTTACCGGCCTATGCTTTTCTTCCTCTTCCGTAACTACCGGAATCGATGATAAAAGCATCTGTGTATAAGGATGAAGCGGTTTTTCGAAAAAGTCTTTTGCAGGCGCTATTTCACATAATCTTCCTAGGTAAAGGATTGCCACTCTGTCTGCCACATTACGCATAAGACTAAGGTCATGTGTGATAAACAGATACGAAAGATGATATGTTTTCTGGAGTTCTATAAGCTTTCCAATTACCTTTGCCTGAATGGAAACATCTAAAGCAGATGTAGGCTCATCCAAGATCATAAGTGACGGATTAGTGGCTAATGCGCGAGCTACACAAACAAGCTGTCGTTCCCCTCCTCCAATCGATCTGGGATATTTCTCGCGGTACTCATCAGGTAATCCGACAATTTCCAAAAGCTCCTGTACTCTTTTTTTCATTTCCGGTTTGCTTTTCCGGTCATGAAGTTCGAGCGGAAGCATAAGACTGTTTTCAATAGTAGTTCTTGAATTCAGCGACGATCCCGGATCCTGAAACACGATTTGAATATCGCCTTTCTGTTCTATGGTTCTCTTGATCCCATGAGATGTAAGATTGTCACCTTTAAATAAAATGTCTCCTTCCGTAGCCCCATACATCCCAACGACCATATAAGCAATTGTGCTTTTACCAGAGCCGGACTCACCTACCAGTCCTAGTGTCTCACCAGCATTAATTTCAAGGTCTACATCATCCACAGCCTTTACTACTTGACCGTTTTTCAGCGGAAAATACTTTTTCAGTCCGCGAATCTCTAATATTTTATCAGCCAATCATATCACCCCCTGTGGATGGAAGCACTTAACCCAATGATTACCTCCAGTCTCGATTCTCGGCGGCTTTTCGTTACGACACTTTTCCGTAGCATAGGGACACCGTGGGCTGAATCTACATCCTTTCGGCGGATTTAGATAATCGGGTATTCTTCCCGGAATACCTTCTGCTATCCCATCTCCCGTCAACTTTGGTATACATGCCATCAAAGCTCTTGTATAAGGATGCTTTGGATCTTCAAATACGATATTTGTTCCACCGCTTTCAACAATCGTCCCAGCATACATAATATTTACATAACTGGTTGACTCCCTGATAACACCAAGCGAATGCGAAACCATTACGACCGACAATCCTTTTTCTTCTACCAGTCTGTTAATCAAACGGAGAATCTGATCCTGTATTGTCACATCAAGAGCAGTTCCCGGCTCATCGGCAAGAAGAATACTCTTCCCCGCTGCTAAAGTGAGTGCAATACAGACTCTCTGACGCATACCCCCTGAAAGCTGAAAAGGATAATTATCTAATATCCTGTCCGGATCAGGCAACGATACAGCATTAAGAGCATCCACAGATCTTTCATAAAGAACTTTTTTATCTAATTTCTCAGACTCAGCCGCTTGAAGTGCAGTATAGAACTGATCTTTAATAGTGAAGACCGGATTTAGGGCGCTGGAAGGGTCCTGAAAAATCATCCCCGCTCCTCTTCGACGAAGGTTCAACAATTCGTCTTTACTCATACTGCGAACATTTTTACCTTCGTATAATATTTCACCGTCAGATATGGCATTTCCAGGAAGTACTCCAAGTATTGCTTTTAGTGTAGTTGTTTTACCACAACCAGATTCACCAACCAGCCCGATTCGTTCTCCTCGTTTTAAAGTAAAGTCCAGTCCGTCTATAACATGGCTAATCTTATCCACTACGCGAAAAGAAACCTTCAAGCCATGAACTTCAAGAATATTATCTTTGTTAGCCATCAATTCCCCTCCGTGTTAAAGATATTACTGATACCATCACCAAGGAGATTAAATCCAAGTACGATAAGAATAATCGTTATCGCCGGGAATATTGTCATCCACCATGATTCCGGAAGATAATTAATACCCGTGGAAATCATATTACCAAGAGCAGGCTTTGGTGCCTGTTCTCCTAATCCAGCAAAGCTCAGTGACGCTGTTGTTATAATTACATATCCAACATCAAGAGTCATCTTGGTCAATACCGAAGATATGCAGTTTGGAAGAATTTCTTTAATTATAATGCGTGGAAGTTTTGCTCCCGTTAATTCAGCATAAATAATAAAGTTTTCCTGCTTCATCGATGACGCCACTCCATATGCCAGTCTTGCATACCACGGCCACCAAGATACAGTTACAGCAATCATAGAGTTCTTCAGACTAGGCTCAAGCACGGCAGCTATTGCCATCGCCAGAACCAGAGACGGAAGAGCCAGGAACATATCCGTTATACGCATGAAGAATGTATCGATTAAAGTTCCTTTATAATATCCTGCAATTGACCCAACAATAAAACCTACAGGCACACAGATCACAAGAACTATCACGCTGCAAATCAGTGTACTTCTCAAACTGCCTATCAGGCGGCTCAGAATATCCCTGCCCATTAGATCTGTTCCTAACAGATATTGTGCACAGGGGGCTTTATTTGCATCAGCGAAATTTACAAATTCTTTACAATGATCATAGTGAGGAGCAATCCAAGGAGCAAAAATAGCTGTAAAGACAACCAACACTACAATAACCAAACCAATAACTGCCGTTTTGCTTTCTGCGAATCGATACCAGATACGTTTTGCTTTTTGTGCTCTTGTTTCCATTCCCGTACCTCCTCAAGATGCTCTTTTCTGCCTCATACGAGGATCCAGGATCAGCACAACAGTATCAACTATAAAGTTCATAAAAATGAAAATGACACCATAGATAAGAACCACTGCACAAACAGCATTAATGTCTTTTCCGGTTATCGCTTTAAGAGCATATCTTGAAAGACCCGGCCAATTGAAAATTGACTCCACTAAAAATGCATTTCCAAACATTCCTGCTATATCAAGTCCCATTATAGAGACAGCTGATATGATTGAAGGTCTTAACAGATATTTATTACTGATCGTTTTTGCTGGTACGCCCTGTGACGTCATCATCGTTATGTAATCTTTTCCACTATTATCGACCATTGAAGATCTGACAATCCTTGATTCCTGCATAACATGACTGATACAGAGCGCAATAGCCGGAAGAATCAAATGCAGAAATGCATCCCATGCTGCATTAAGATTTCCTGCAAGGATGCAGTCAATAAGCATAAGTTTTGTTACAGAAGGTATATTGTATTGTAAGCTGAGTCTCCCTCCAATCGAAGGCAGAATCGGGAACCAATATCCAAATATAAGCAAAAGAAAAACAGCCCATACAAACGAAGGAGTTGCAATTGCGATATAACCGGTAAATCGTATCAAATAATCCTGCCATTTGTTTTTATTTCGAGCTGCTGTCGTTCCTAAAAATAAAGTTAAAAGAATCGGCGGTATACCTGCCCATAATACTAATTCCAAAGTCGCTGGAAGGAACTCGCTAATATCTTGACTTACCTTGCGTTTTGTAACAATCGATTGTCCAAAATCGCCTTTCAGAACACCCTTCAGCCAATAATAATACTGGGTTGGCAACGGATCATTATAATGCATTTCTTCGCGATATCGTTCAACTGCTTCTTCCGAAGCCGTTTCTCCAAGCGCCATTCTTGCCGGATCTCCCGGGATTATCCGCAATAACGAAAAAATCAAAACAGACAATCCTAACAGAACAACAATTGCCCACAGTAATCGGTGAACGACACTCTTTAAGATCGATGTCACTCTATTATCACCTCTTTCTTTGAAACAGCGGCAGACATCAACATTTATATTTCCTATACGCATTGACGCTGCCGCCGCACTTATTAATTAGGCTGAACTATATTAACACCTAATCACTCGTATCTTATTGACCCATTTTTTCAGGATATACTTTGATATCACGAAGCACGAAAGAGTACCCCTGAAGCGGAATTGAGGGATTAAATTCCATATAGGATGCCTGATAACACAGCCTTTCTGGAGACTGCACTAACGGAATCATAGGACAGATATCTGCAACGTATTCCTGAATTCCCTTATATGCTGCAACACGTTCATCAGTATCAATAATTGCAAGAGCCTCATCAATCATGCTGTCAAGTTCATCATCCTGAACCCATGACATCTTTTCCCAAGTAGCATTTCCCGAATGCAGAAGGGTATTCAACTGAATACCTGCATCAGAGCACTGCGGCGTAAGAGAAAGAACCGTTACATTCGGTGAACTATCAACATTAGATGCCAATTCGACAATTGTAGACCACGGTTGCTGAACAACCTTTACATTAAGACCAATCTGTCCTGCTGCTGCCTGGAACATCAAAGCAACTTTTTCACGGTCCGGTGTCGAAGAGCCCCATACAATCTCCACTTCCTCATTGGCAAGATTGTCCGCATATTTAGAAAGTGCCAGTTCTTCTTCTGCTTTCTTCAAATCATAAGAGAAAGTATAGATTTCCTCCGCTCCAAATAACACAGGTGAAATAGCACAGTTATTCTGAATCGATCCAGGGAGAATGACATCACAGAGCGAAGCGTAATCAATCAGATATCCAAGCGCTTTTCTGAAATGAGGATCATCTGTAGGTTCTTTCTGATTGTTCACCCATAAACTGAGCATCTGACCAGTAGAGTTCTCAACTAATTCAACACCATCCATTGCTGCAATAGCTTCGATATTTTCAGAACTCTGCCACTGATCTGAGATTTCGAGTTCTTTTCTGCTCATCATCGTTTTAACTGTTACACCCTCATTGGTTGCGTAGAAGATGAACTCCTCAGGACTATTTTCCGGAACTCCTTTCCAGTAATCTGAGAAAACAGTGCCGCTGATTGAAATATCCTGCTGAACATCCGTCAGCATATACGCACCGCTTCCAGCATCATGAGAAAGCAGATATTCCTGACCATAGTCACCAAATTCACCAAAAGATCCGTCAGCGTAATTTTCTTCAAGCAATTTCTGATCTACAACATACAGTCTTACAAGTGAACTAAGAAGCGGTCCATACGTCTTATTACATGTAATTCTCAGAGTTGTGTCATCTACCGCTTCAGCACCTTCAACAATTCCATTGAAGAGGAATGCATATCCGGTTCCAAGAGCAAGAAGACGGTTCATGGAATATGCGACATCATTCGCAGTAAGCTTATTGCCACTATGGAATACCACATCATCACGAATTGTGAAATCCCATACAAGTCCATCATCTGAAACCGTCCATTCAGTTGCAATATTGGGCTCCACGTTTCCATCCGACGTAGGATAAACCAAACTATCATATAGATTCAGTATTGCTGCAGAGGAAGCTGTATCTGATCCTACCGCCGGATCGTACTTTGGCATAATTGTAAAAGTGGTTCTTACTATCGACTTGCCTGCAGCGGCAGTATCGCCGGCAGACTGATCGCCAGCGACTGCATCATCTCCTTCGTCTCCAGCTGCAGCAGTTTCCTCTGCTGCAACAGATTCACCTTCGGCAGCACCTGCATCTGCATCGCTGTTTCCACAGCCGGCAAGCATACATACTGCCATCATCATTGAAATCAATAGTGCCAGCATTCTTTTCATCAATAGTTCCTCCTTTGCAAAATAGTAAGTATTTGATATACTTAGGATAGCATTTGTCTCCACTAACATCCAATAATCATTAATTTTTGCCAAATAAAAATAATTTATCCAGAATGTCGCATTGTTATTGGGCTTTATTAACTCTTTTTACTCTCATGCCATTTATTCTATTATTATGATTGATAAATACAGGGGAAATCAGTATGTTAGATAATCGGGTTTATACTTTTTTAAAACTATGCGAAACTAGAAATTATACTAGAACAGCTGAACTTCTTCATATGACACAGCCTGCAGTAAGTCAACATATCAAATACCTCGAATCTGAACTTAATACAAAGCTGTTCTACTATGATGAACAACGACAGCTCCAACTTTCACCTCAAGGTGATTTATACTTAAAATACGCTCTTACCGCAGCTGCCAATTTTGCAAAAATCAAACAAGCATTGTCGTATCCAGCTTCTACTCCTCATATACTGACTATAGGATCTATGCCATCTATGGGTGCAGAACTGCTCCCGTTAGTAATCGCAGAGCATTTAAAGAAAGAAGAAATCAATATCTCTATGATTTATGCAGGCAATAGCGCATTATATGAAATGCTTAAGACAGGTGAAATAGATGTGGCTATACTAAGCAATCTTCAGCCATTAAATGAATTTGTCAGCAAACTTCTTTTTCACGACAAAACAATATGTGTATGTTCTAGAAATCATCCTCTTGCGGACAAAGAAGTATATCTATCTGATCTTTATAGTCAGCGTTTGCTTTTAGGTTATAGGGGATCGGATTTTAACGAAAATCTCAATATGTTATTGCAGAAAAATAATTCTGACCTTTCTAATTTTTCTCATTTTCTCGAATTAGGACATGCTACTGCGATCAAAAATCAATTAGCATGTTCTGATGGTATCTCTTTTATGTACAGTGTAATATTCCAGAAAGAACTTCAGAGTGGACTATTAAAACAAATTCACATAAAAGATTTTACAGCAAGTCACTCTATATATTATTGTTATCAACGCGGTTCTATATTTGAGGACATTTATATTTCATTTGCAGAAACTCTTCTTAGATATGTCAGCAACCATCAATTTTACAATAAAAATATCAGTCTATAACAAAATAGAGGTCTGACGGCATATCACAAGTCAGACCTCTATCAATATTTTCCAATTAACAAGAAGTGTTTTTCGGTAGCATTATAAAAAAAGACCTGTTTTCACGAGTCAGCCTGAGAAGTATTTCTTGTTAATCAGTGTCTGCTCGTTAACCAACTAGTCGAAAAATATCTGTTTAACGAATAGTTGCAGATTCTGGTACAATTTCCTTGCAACACGCTGTTTTCGGATAATTATCGATTCGTTTACAGCATCGAATATTAAATCGTTGTCGTTATTAAAACAATTGTCATCAGCAATCAGAGGAAAAGCCAAATATCTGCACATTTTATTATCTGACAGCAACTGCCCTGAGTATAAGATACTATAGTCAAAAGCACCTTGAAACATCGCTTTCCCGAAATTGTATACACAAATCCTAAGAAAGCTATTATTCCAGAGCAACCGCATAAGCTTCCCAACAGCCTTCTTATTTCCCGATTTTCTCGCCGTTCACAATCACCACATTCATGTTCTCGACTTCCACTCGCTCCCAGACGTGTTCGATGATATATGGTTCGGATGCCAGATATTTCTCCAGATTCTCACGGCTATCAAATTCCATGACCAACGCTGAACCTTTCAGCTTTCCATCCTCATCAAGAAGACCACCCGCGCAGATCACCTTTCCATCCACCTTTGACATATTCTCCAGATGCTGCGGACGAACGGCCAGCCGTTTATCCAACATATTTTCACCATCATATGCGCGGATTATAAACTGCATTATATGTTTCTCCTTCCCGTTATATCAAAGACAAATCGCCTTGGCGATCCTTTCCGCTTCCTCTTTTCCAGTCAGTTCCGTTACCAATGTCAATGCAAAAGCAAACGTCGCACCCAGTCCTTGGCCTGTGATAATATTTCCATCGATTGCAACGCTGCCGCCGGTCAGCTTTGCACCTGCCATCTTCGCTTCAAAATCCGGATGACATGTCGCCTGTCTTCCCTCGAGCAATCCGAGTTCTGCCAGAACACTTGGCGCTGCGCAGATAGCAGCCACACGTTTGTCCATTGCAAATTCCAGACATTTTTGTCTTACCATTGCATTGCCGCGCAGATTTTCCGTGCCGACACGTCCTCCGGGGAGAATGATCAAATCAACGCTGTCAAAGTCTACATCATCAATAAGTGCATCCGTTTTTACGATGATCCCGTGTGACGTTGCAACCTCAATCCGACCCATGACCGATGCCATAATTACCTCAATTCCGGCCCTTCTCAGGATATCTACCGTGATAAGTCCTTCACACTCTTCCATCCCGTCTGCGAAAAAAACGACTGTTCTTTTCAATGTCAGTTCCTCCGTATATTATTCCCGTCTTCCGTTCCAGGAAGCAATGCCTCCGATATTCTTCACATTTGTATAACCCATTTTTCGAAGCATGCCTACGGCGCGCCGGCTTCTCGTGCCTGCCTGGCAATACAGATAAATCGGAGTATCTTTCGAATCAACCACTGTTCCAATAGAATCCAATGCATTCAAAGGAACATTCATGCCTCCCGGGATATGTCCCATACGGAATTCCTGAGGATTGCGTACATCAATCAACACCGCGCCAGACATTTCCCTGCATTCCTGAACGCCTCTGTTTATGTCAGGGCCTTTCAGCCATTCCCAAAGATTCATATTCCCTCCGCATCATTTGATTTCCGGATATCCGGATCACACATATCTGCCGATCAGCCATACTACTGCTATCTGCAGTATCAATATCAATGGTAATTCGCTCTGGAAATACCAGTGTCTGGTCTTGTGATGAAACACATACATTCCCATGATTGCACCAATGCTGCCGCCAATCAGCGCGACCAGGAATAATGATTTCTCCGAAATGCGCCATTCGCCGCGTTTCGCCCTTGATTTATCAATCCCATACAGGATAAACGCTATAAAGTTTATGATCAGAATATATATTATCGCTATTTTAACCATGGCAGATACGGTGCCTCGTTTCCTGCTTTTGTCAAACGCTGATCATCCGCCTTCTCAATAATCATATCCGTCAGCGCATACTGCAGCAGTTCTTCCGGCTTTTCAGCGTTATTGATCCAATGATTGACATACGTATCAGGCATAATGAGCGGCATCCGGTCGTGGATCGCTGCAAGCTCCTTGCTGGGAGCTCTGGTCAGTATCGTAAATACCGGAATATCTTCTTCGAACCGATATAGTCCGCACAGCCAGGTGACGGATGTACCGACCGGCTGAATCAGATATTTATCTCCCGTCTTCGTCTTTCCGTCTGCTGATTTGAAATGTTCCCACTCATAATACCACGATGCAGGAACAATGCAGCGGCGTCGGATCCAGGATTCCGCGAAAGTAGGCCTGGATGCAGCGGTCTCCGTCCTGGCATTCACGATCGGAGAACTATTTCCGGAAATGGTAAATCCCCATTTCATCGGGAACACCGCTTTTCTGCCGCTTCTGCTGGGCGCGATCACGGGGACAATGTCTGTCGGACGGATCTCACCGAATGTCTTCACCGGCTTTGCGTATTTATTAATGATCCTGTCTTTGAGAGAAGAACGACGTTCCGCCGCCTTCATGATCTCTTCGAGTGCAGGGTTTTCTCTTTCTATATAAAATCTGGTACACATATAAATGCTCCGGTTGCCTTTATGCCATCCATTCTTTAATCATTTGTATCTCTGTAATATAACCTTCATCCTCATTCGGCGTCTCCAGAATAAACGGTAATCCATCCAACGCCGGATGCTGGACGATTCGCTTTATTGCCGTCTGTCCAATGCAGCCCTGCCCCAGTTTCTCATGTCTGTCTTTATGAGAGCCGCAGGCATTTTTACTGTCATTCATATGAATCGCCTTTAATCTGGCAAGGCCGATCACCTGATCGAAATGCTTCAGGACTCCATCCAGATCATTTACTATATCATATCCGGCATCCCAGATATGGCAGGTGTCAAGGCATACTCCGATTCTATCTCCGCAATGGACACGGTCTATGATCTCGCGAAGTTCTTCGAAAGAGCTGCCGATTTCTGAGCCCTTACCTGCCATGGTCTCTAACAGGATCGTTGTATGAATATCCGATGTGACAACCTGATTCAGCGCTTCGGCAATCTGGCTGATCCCGGTTTCTGTACCCTGGCCAGTGTGCGATCCCGGATGAAAATTATAGAGATTTCCCGGCAGCAATTCCATCCGATCAATATCCTGTTTGAGCATTTCCAATCCATTTGCACGTGTTTCAGCCTTTGCCGAACACAGGTTCATGGTATAACTTCCATGCGCAACCAAAGGGCCGAAACGTTCTCTTTCTACATGTTCCCGGAGAGCGGTTACATCCTCCGGGCTCAGAGGCTTTGTCCTGCCTCCGCGTGGATTTCTGGTAAACCAGGCGAATGTATTTCCGCCAAATCTGCTCATGGTCTGCCCCATGGCTTCATAGCCATCGGTAACAGAAAGATGACAGCCAATATAGATCATAGTATGTTCCCTTTAATTCAATTCCCTGAATAATCGCTGTTTAGTCATCATCATTATCACTGTCAAAATCATCGCCATCGAAATTATCGTCATAAATGCTGCGATGTCAGACCCATGATTCAGCAAAGACCGTTTTTTTGCCGCGGATTCCGTCTTGGCATTCACGATCGGAGAACTCTTCCCAGAAAAGGTAAATTCCCATTTCATCGGAAACAGATAAAACACCCAGCAGCACACGAAGAGCGTTTGCCCGATCAATATCTGCTCCATTTTCTTCTCTTGTTTTGATAATCAATTTACTTTCTCATAATAAGCTTTCAACATCCTAAGCATATATCCCTCAGCAATACTGTTATGAATAAGCGATCCGTTATTAAAGTGATCTCTTCTAAAATGCCACGCTATGCATCCAAGAATCTGCTCGGCTGACAAAGTATTCAGATCTTCCTCTTTCGGGGAAGCAACTGTATCCTTCATTCCCCCTGCCTCCACCAAATCACTGTAATTGTGAATTACGATATCTTTTTGGTAGGCCTCCTCCATAAAATGGTGATACAGGTAATCAACCAGACTCTTATGCTTATCATCTGCCTTGTAGACGGAATGGTTTCTGCAGGCTTCCTTCAGATCAGGATCATTCTCGATCATCTGAAGCACAGGAATATATTTTTGGCAGAATACGCGCTTCTCCTGATTTATAACGTCCAGTGCTTTCAATCGGCGGACTGTATCATACACATCTTGCTTCATTTCATAGAAGCCAATGGCGGAAAGACCTCCGCCCATGTTTGTACGCATAGCGATTTCCCAGTGATATAGGGAACAGCCGTTATAAAAAGCATCCCTCTCATGGTGACCTCTTAAGGTATCGCTATATGCATGAATTGCATCATAGAACTGTGGTATCCTCTTGAGTTCCCCGGCCATCATGTTCCACTCTTTGATCGGTTCCAGGTCACATGCATCTACATATTCCAGCTTTCCTGATGGCAGCGCTTGTATCTCCTGCCGCAGCTCCTCTCGCACCTCCATCAGAATTCTGCCAAGAAGATTGTTCCCCTTCCACTTGGCAATGACGAACCGATCCGGATCACTGATATCGATACCGATTCCCCATTTTCTATCATAGGGAGAACATTCTGCAAGAAGCGAATTTCCTGTGCCAAGAAGTACTTTTAGAATATCTTTATTCTGTGAAAACTTGGCCTTCACTCCCCGCTTGACGATTGTTCGGCAAGTCTTTTCCCATAATTCAGAATCAAACTCCGGGAACTTTTGACCGGCTATCTTTTTGCATTTAGACGGATCACTGGTCCTCATGATCTGATCAGCCAGATCATACTTATGGAACATCAAAACCTTGTGATACATCATGAATTGCTCAGTATTCACAAAGTGTTTTCCTGCATAGTCAAACTCAGCTTGATACCAGTTGCTGAAGCATCCAAATGCTTCATTTTCATGGAAAAAACCGATTATGTCAGGAGCAGTTGTTCCATCAACAGAGCCGTCCACCTTTCCAAACGATATTTCTGCTTCTAATGCCTCCAATACCTTGTCGTAGGCATCTTTTGTTTTGTCGTCAAACAAAACCCAGACAATTTCATCAATTACGCCAGGGTTTTTAGCAACAAACTCACTGACAGCATGTACAGCAATGTCAGCTGCCTGATCTAACGGATACGAGTAAACTCCGGTAGATATGGACGGGAACGCTATGCTGCGAATACCACAATCCATCGCCACCTGTAGACTGTTCTTATAACAGTTGGCAAGAAGCTTTGCTTCATGATTTCCGCCACCATTCCAGATCGGACCAACAGTATGAATCACGTGCTCATAGGGCAAGTTGTAAGCGCCTGTAATCTTCGCTTCTCCGGTTTCACATCCATTCAGCGTTCGACATTCTGCCAATAGTTCTTTTCCAGCAGCACGATGAATAGCTCCATCCACGCCGCCTCCGCCAAGCAGTGATTTATTTGCTGCATTTACAATCGCCACCACAGAGTCAACCTTTGTAATGTCGCCTTGAATTGTTCGGATGACAGTATTGCCCTGTTTCATTGGATTCCTCCTTGTATGCTTTCAGCATAATCCTTCATCTATTGAAGCATATCAGAACTACTCTGTTTTTCATCCTCATCCAGCAATTCCGCACATAGATCAATACACTCGTCACATATAAAAACATTTTTGTGTTCAGCCGCAACGAGTTTTAGGACTTCCTCCTTGGATTTTCCACAGAAAGAGCAATAAATATCACCTTCTGGTATTGATTCCAAACCCCTTACTGCCTTTTCTATTTCCTCTTTACGCTGTATAAGATTCAGATACTCTCTTATGGCGAGTCTGTTCATTACATCCAAGCTATCATATAAGCGTATCATCCGCTGCTTAAGATTATCTGATTCCGAATTAAACTCTCTTAAAGTATTACCTGGCTGAACTTTATATATGCTTCCATCACAAAAGGCTACTCTCGTCCCCGACAACTTGAAACACCGAATGTACACTCCTCCGATATAAATTTCGTTCTTTGCAATCTGTTCAAACCAGTCCCTGTACTCTTCTTCGGTCTTTTCCTGCACTAATGATTCAAAGTCCTTTATTCTCATTTAATCTGTACCCCGATTAATACAATCCTCCAGAGTCCATCCATTGTCAAATCTTTCAGTCGGCTTTTCTTAAGATCTTCTTGTACGTCTTTAATGGAAAAGCAAGTTCCGATTCTGATTTTTCAAACACTGCCGTCACTGTAACAATTGTCTCTCCGGTTTCAGTCTCTAATGATACATGCAGAAATGGCTGAATTCAAACAACGGATAATGGAATCTCTCAACGGAGAGTTCTGCGTCACATTTCGGACAGGTTCCCAAGCATTCCTCTTCATTATGACAATCTGCGGAAAGATATTCGATCTCATTTGTTTCTGCTATTTTCCTACGAATTTGCCTTAATAGATTACATAATTCTTTTCCGGTCAAAACAATCCCCCCTAAGCTTTTTTACTATTTTCCCGTATTCTTCCATTCCAGGAATAGCAAATAGTCGTTTTCAGGTATCAATCTGAAGCCTTCTTTCGCCGCTTGTTTCTCCAATTCCTTAAATGCCTTCTCTCTTCTCTTGACTCCCATTCCGAACCCCAAAGCTTTTAGTATGGGATTAGCCTTGTCAAAAGAGAAGCTGTCATTTATAGCATTCACTGAAATGTTCTCCGGTTTATAAAACTTCCCATCTTTTCCAGGAACCCATGTACGCTCCCTTAAAATCAGAAGAAGACTGGACTCACATCGGTTGACAGTCTTTCTGTTCTCAGCGGAATACTCAGCATTCAAGCACTCATCAGGATTCTCAGCTGATAAAATTGCAGACCATATCATTCTGTTAAGTTGTAATGATCTTTTTCGCAATATAGCTTCAATGCCAGGAATTATAAAATCATAATTACTGTCTCTGGCGCCTTGCCTGCCGTATGTATACAATTTATCATTGAAAAATCTGTGCTTGTCTGCAGTCTGTTTTACTATTTTGGGCCATCCGATGGCTCCACATTTCTCGATAAATGCCAACAGTAAAGCTAAGTCATTTTCATTGTCAATCAGCAGCTTCACTCCTTCCCAAAGAGGTTCTCTGCCCGTAGCTGAAACCAGAAGATTCCCTTCCCTGTAATATGGCTTACCTATAACAAGTTTGTCAGCTGTTACTCTTTTCAATCCTCTGGATGACTCATACGGGAAAATAGCATACTGTTGAAAATCTATTTCTCCCGGATGGGATTTATCATAAGAAGCAAGGGTTAACAGCTTTGAAAGATAATTCTTATTTATCGTCTGCCTCTTAATCGTCAGATCATATGCCAATTTTTCAATTTCCGGTCTCTGTGAATAAACTGTTATTCCCAAGTCATCTATAAAGAACCTTCTTAAACGCTCTGAGTATTCATCGTCATTTCCGGATGGCGATATAATGTCCGGTTTTATAATTATAGATTGTGCACTCGTTTCAGTAGGATCTGCTGCAATAGATATCTCATACGGATACCTCATCCTGCCCTTAGAGTCTCGTATTGAACAGATATTTCTGAATCCCGAAATAATCTGACGCTTTACGCTATTCTCATCAATAGGTTCTGTACAGAAAATATAAAAACTTCTAATCCATTTGTCGTTTTGTGCAGCAAGAATATCCCTGCAATCATCAAAATGGCTCTCTGTAAAAAGCTCCTTCAGAAACCGCTCTCTGTCGAAATATGGGATACCCATATCCATCAGAAAGCATTCTTCCCTGCCCCCTCTCTTATAAGGCTCTAACCACATTCTTCCATTCAAAACTGATTCTGCCAGAACCTGCGGAAACAGTTTTGTAACGTCGTCTGTGCCATCTGCAATCTTAAGACTGCTTAAATAATGTCCATTCCGGTTCTTAAAGACCGGATATGTACGGCATACTGTTTTTAAAGATTGAATAAGAGCATTAGTCAAGTCACTATCTTCATCGCTGGTATTTGGTAAAACTGCGAACAGCGACATACTAAGCAGCCGTAAATGCAGCATTTCTTTAATCGCTCCCTGCATTACCGACGCTAGCGAATCTATTGTTTGTTGGTTTTCCTTATCAAAATTACTGTCTGGCAATCCATTTTGGGAATAAAACCGACCGCTCAGCACAAACTGCAGATCAGTTGACAGATCTGTTGAGATCACCCCTTTGAGTATTTCACCCGTACACGAAACAATCTGAGTCTTGCCATTGTTTAGCGTCTTCAATAAGAACGCAATTCCCGTATCCTGTAAATCATCTGCGAAGAACCTGACATAAGAAAACCTTTTTTCTTTCTTTTCAGATACTCGTCGAGCTGTAACTGTACAGTATTTTCCATTATCACATCTATTAAAAACAGCGCTTCTTCCATCCATCAGTGTTACTGTTATTTTATTCAGTTGCTTTGAGAAAAGGAGGTTTCTGTCACTGATCCTCTTAAGGACACGCTCGTCTGCATGTATCTCCGCCGCTGTCCTTCTGTAATTTCTGGTACTTTTCCTGATTCCTCCGTCGCTCGTAAACGATATATTTTGAACAGAAACCACGAATTCAACATAGGTTGCTCCGGTTTCAACAGCTTCAGTCATCAGTTTATCTATCAGATTTAAACCCATGTTACCACCTTACTCCTCCAACCGGCTTTCTCCGGTCCTGTAATCTATCTCCACACCCGGCTGAATGTTATATATGAATACATTAAAGCATATTCCTTCACCCTCGTCTTCGACAGAAAATGCTTCCAGTTCAACTCCTCTGGCAAGCAGTTCCGCACCCTTAAACACCGGTGTAACACGATATAAAACATGATTATCTGATCTGTCCAAATATCGAAGAATCTGCTCTTCATAAGGAAGCATCAATGCAGCATTCATATATCGCGTTCCAGTAATCAGGTTCAATTCGTTGGCATTCTGTCCAGTCATCGCATAGGCAATAAGATGGCAGCGGTTATATAAGTACGGTGGATCTGAATCTACGATACCAGGATACTTTTTCTGTACCCATCCGGAAGGTTTGATCTCTCCTATTGCACCTCTTTTCTCAGTGGGCATCAATGTTCTGTCCAGCCTGGCGACGGCAGGTCCGCAACGGCCTAGATTATCAAGATCACTGTAATTCTCTCCGGTAATTGATTCCATCTCCTCAGATAAGAAAAAGGGGACGCCTTCATTAATTTCTATTACAGCCTCACTGTTATAATCGGGAATGGTTATAGCAACAGAACCGGAATCCACTGTTATTTCAGATTCTGTCAGATTACTCTTACTCTGATGGTAATACCAAATGAATGCGGCAGCAGCGACTATCAAGACAACAATCCAAAGAACAGCCCAAGGTTTATGTTGAGGCTTTGTCTCAATCTGCTGCAATGGATATCGTTTACCATTATTCCAGAATTTTTCGTATTCTTTTTTACTGTCCCAACGCGCTTTATAAGTCGTAACAATCACTCCTATAATTTATATCGAAATAATAATCTCAGATACATTTGTAAATCATTCAGCAACATCATTAATGCAAAAGTGGAGATACTGTCATCATGTTACTGTATCTCCACTAATAATCATCTTTACCTGCTGCCGGCTTCAAGCAATGCCTGTTTCAGCTCGTCTTCGATCTTTGCCAGTTCCTCTGTAGCTTCAGCGCGACGCCTGGTGCCTTCCTCGTGAATCTTTACCACCTCATTGATAGCCGTAATAATATCCGAGTTGACTTTGCGAAGAGTCTCAATCTCCACGATTCCTTTTTCAGAAGCAATTGCCGCATCAATCGCTCCCTGCTTCAGCGTCTCCGCATTTCTGGCAAACATTTCATTTGTCATTTCGGTTACGGCACTTTGTGCATCAAGAGCACGTCTGCTGTGTTCAATGCCTAATGCAAGTACCATCTGGTTTCGCCAAAGCGGAATTGTATTAATGATATCAGATCTGAGCTTGTCGACGACCTCCTGATCCGCATTCTGTAAAAGTCTGATCTGCGGAGCCTGCTGAATAGAGAGCAGCCTCGTTGTCTCAAGATCAAACAGTCTTTTCTCAAATCTCTTACATGCATCGTCATAGTCGCGATAAACCTGTATATCCAGTTGATCCTGTGTACGCATCGCCTTGTTCTGAAGCTCTACAAGCCTAACATTTCTGGCCTGCTCCAAAGCTTTCTTCCCGGCAATGATGTACATCGTAAGTTCCTTATAGAATTCCAGATTCATATCATACATCTGGTCAAAGATATAAACATCCTTGGTAAGGACCTGCTGATGTCTCTGCAAATCCTTCTCGATCTTACGAATGTTTGTTTCCGCGCTCTCATAGTTTGATATCACATATGTTACCTTGGCCTTTCCTTTCTGGAAAAGACCGAACAAGCCTTTCTTCTGCGGAGCAACTGTACTGTTTATAGCTGCCCGAAGATCTCTGAGGCTGTTTCCCACATCGCCAAACTCCTTAGTTCTGACATTGCCGGTAATGGATGATGAAAAAGCCGAGATTCCTTTCTGCGCACTTGATCCATAAGCATTGACCATCTTTACATCAGTGATGTCAATCTGCTTAACAAACTCTTCGACCTGCTTTTTCTCTTCCTCCGAAAGCATAGATTCATCTATTGATCCTGCTGATGCACCATGTGATTCTGCGTCTACTGTGCCAAAAGACGGTTCCGGAAACGTCGGAAGTTCCTGAGCCTCCGGATCCAGCGTTAATCCTCTGGTTTTGATCTTCCCCATTTCCTGATCAAGACTGCTTTGCAATTCCTTTGTCTCCGCCATAATATTATCCTCCCCTTATCTTATCCTGTGTTCCGGATTTACATACCCATCCTGGCTCATAAGCGTTTCAAGAGCTTTCGCTTCTGCCTTTGCATCTATTGTAACAAATCTATAGATTTCATCAATCTTTTCATTGACCACCTGCACCAGCTTTCTGACTGCCAGCGCCACTGCATCTTTTGTTTCTTTTAATATCTTGTCTGACGGTTTAGCAGCTTGATAATCAAGATATACTGCAGTCAGTTTTAACGCCTCTGGTGCATAGTACTCATTAAACTGGTCCAAATCAGCACTATAAATATCATCAAACTGATCAATTGCATTCTGCAGAACCGGTATCCGTTCAATAAGCTGTCGATAATAGCCTTCAATATCATCCGGCATACCGCATTCAAGCAGAAGCTTGGCGGCAGCAGAGAAATTATTCAGGCCACCCTGTTCAAGCAAAGTTTTGAACTGCTTTTTATCCAGTCCCGAGTCAGGTACTGACGATTCTGGTTCTGTGATAACCATCTCCCCTGGAACATTTGATGTTTCTTCTTTGATTCCATTCTCGGCCTCTTCCACGACCTGGCTCTTAGCTGCATCTGAATCTTTCTTTACTAAATCCTTTTTTCCCTCTCTTTCAGCCCTGTATAATGGATTGATCAGCATTGAATAATCCGGACCCAAAATCATTCCCCGCAGAATCTTTCTGCGAATCTCATCGACAGCTTTTATTTCAGATTCCGTTCCCATCATCCAACTGCTGTCACGCGGCTGCAGCAGCTGATATAGATACAGACTCATTAACAGACACAATTGATTATAGCAGGTCAGGAACTCATCGAGATAAATCGGATAATCATCTTTTTTCTTTGTTTTAGCATGCAGCCATTTAAAGAACTGAAGGCCTTTCCAAGTCGGATCGAAACATTCGATAAAATACCTATTGTACTCTCGATTCTCAGCCATTAACCGATAATGCTCTTCAGGCGGCAAAGGTTCAGATAGTTTGAAGATCTTATTCTGGAACGACCGTAAGAATGTTTCCCTCTGCTCTTCTGTCAAATGGAATAAGCTGAGGTGTCTAACTGCAAGATCTACCGAAAAATCTTTCCATAACTGTTCCTGATTGATCTTCTTGTCTGTGCCGATCATTAAGTACAAGTCAATCTTACACCTCTGCAAGGCTCTATACTCAATGATGATCTTTTTCAGAAGCTCCGGAACAGTGAGTTTTATCAGACTTCTTTTTCCGGTCAGATCACGAAGCCATAAACTAATCCGCTGCTCTTCCTTTAGCTTCCAGTCTTCTTCCTGCCTGGCTCGGGCATATTCGACAACATCTTCATATCTGTCTTCTTTTGTTCCATGATAATCAATGAATCCCATGGCACCTCACCCTTTATCTTCGACTTTTCGTGAACCATGCAGAACGATATTTGGTTGCATATCCACCTTTTTCACTGAAGATCCAGAGAGCTCCAAACTCTTTCCTTGCTTCCCTGAGAACTGATTCAAGGTTTTTATCTCCAATCACCCAGAGTGAGCCTCCATTATAGCGCTTATCAATCACTTCAAGACCTTTTTTCCGGAGAAAATCAACAAGCTTTTCTTCAGAGGATTGTTCTTCTTCCTCCGGTTCAACTGGTCTCGGATTGATCGGAGATGGCTTGATCAGCAGTGGTCTCGGCCCGATCGGCTCACCTTCACATTTATACAGAGAAGGATCCATCTCCCAGATGAATCTCGAACCACTTTTTCCCCAATATGTAATAGTAAGCTGATTCTTAGCTCTGGTCATAGATACATAAACAAGATTTCTCATCTTAACGATGAATTCATCCATTGCTTCCGGATCATCATGTTTTAGCCCGAATGGAAAATTGCCCTCTGCGAACATCGGAATGATCACACAGTTAAACTCAAGCCCCTTCGCGCCATAAGCAGTAACCACTTTTACCCCTGGCTTTGCCATAGAGAAAGTAGTGTCCTTCGTCACCTGTTCATGTGGTATTCCTGCGGTCGTCAGCCAATCACTGTATATCCTGATCTGGTTATTCTTTGCTGCGATAATACCGATCGTAATATTCGGATTCGCTTTCCTGTATGCCTGAATAAGCTTAACAACATACTTTTGTTCTGTTGCGGCATCTGTCAGATGAACGATCTTCGGCACTACCCCTTCTCTTTCCGGGACTGCCCTGAGCCCTCTGTCATCTTCTTCCAGATATGCATCATTTTTGCTGCGTAAAGACTCTGCCAGCGCTTCTATCTGCTTTGTTGTACGCATGGATTTCGTAAGCTTTTTTGTGGTAGATTCTATTCCCAGAAGCTTTGGCGTCCAGTATTTATCGTGGATCTTCTGGTTCATATCCATCGCTACCATCATATCATTCCTGTACAGTCTCATGACAGCTGTCATCTGTGCCAGCGAAAGATCCTGTGCTTCATCCACCAGTACATGATCAAATTTCATATTGTCAGGAATCAATTCCGGATGCCGCACAATAAAAAGCGTCTGATCAGTCCAGTCTCCCTGTCCTGTCTTTTCAAGAAATCTACAATAGCTCGTATATATCTCATATGCCATCAGACGGTCTGATCTGCTCATTCTGACCTTACTGCCTCTTCCTTTGCGCGGAAGCGACATATAATATTCCAGGTCGCCAGTCCAGACGTTCATGTTCTTCATCCAGTCAAACTCTTCGATCCAAAATTCCGGTTCGATATCATGCAGCCTATGCTTCCTGTTCTTTGTCTGATGCTCTCGAAGCGCTTTTTTTACAATATCAAGACGTTGATTATAATTTGAAGGATACTTTCTTCTAGGTGCAACGCCTTTCTTGACAAGCTGCATATAAAGTTCTGTAATATATGAATTGATCGTACTTACAACAACACCGTCCTCTTGCTGACCATTTACATGAAGGAATTCACGCATTGTCGAAACAAGTGTATTTTGGAACGTAAAAATTCCAACCTTGTTTTTAGCATTCTTTCCATATTTCTCAAGATATTTATGCGCAATTGCCATAAGCACAAGACTTTTTCCTGCACCGGCATAGCCCTTTACCATCAAAGTCCTGTCCCCAGTATACTTAAGACATGTTTCCTGCTCTTTTGTCAGCTCGATTTTTTGATTGTATACATCTAAGATCTGATCTGCCATCTGCTACTGCACCTTTAAATATCAAGCCCAAGGTCTGAAAGAATATCATCTATTTCGTCAAAAGGAATCTCATCATCGCCCCAGTCAACGACAGGATCGACAACAATCGACGGAATATCAATGCCGTCATCAGCCTTTTTCCATTCGCCGGCCACTTTCTCCCAAAATTTTTTATCAATCATAGAAACTCTCCCGATCCACATAAAAGAATGCATTTCTGCAATAATCTATATGAGGACAAAACGAACAGACGGACTTTACGCCCTCTTCCATTCCATATGTTTTCTCTGAATCTGTGGCTTCAATCATCTCATAGAGATCCATTCCCTTGCGGCCATCCGGCGTCATTAATTTTCCAAATCTTTCAATCGCCACACTTCTCACATCAGGATTGGGATAATGAATCTTAAGCCGCTGGTCTGTATAATGATACTCTCCGCACTCCGTACGGCTCCCATAATCCATGTCATTCTCTCTTCGGTCATAAGAGATATAGTCATAGATCTGCCTTTGTTCTACTTTCCTGAGTCCCGGGAATAATGACATAACGTTCTTATAAACCTCATCAACTGTCATTCCTTCATCTTTCATCAGATCGTAAATCGATGAGATCAGCGCGTTTAGTGCATAATGCTGATTAAACTCAGATTGAAACGTCGGATACTTTTCAAAGATATATCCAAGAACATATTTCATTGGACATACGGCATAATCCATTTTGGCTTCCTTGATCATATCTGACGGCATCTTTGCATTATCGTATTCTTCTATCCGTCCTGCTCCATAAGGAGAATCAGCTACGGTTTTATAGGTTATCAGATGCCTCCTGGCCGGTGTCAGTTTTATTCCGGTTGCCTGACAGATTAGCTTGATATATGGAGACGGCGCCAACAGTTTGTCATTAATACTGCTGACCCATGAAATATGAACATCTTTATTCTTTAATGCACTATACATAAAGTATCTGTTGCAAAGGGCTGTTGATTCCATAATCTGCATAAGATTAATAATCAACGGATTCTTTGTCCTGTCATAACAGTCACGCACTAATGATGCAGTTAACGGCCAGACATATTCTTTGTTTCCGCCGGGCATTGCATCCACATCACACATGCAGATATGGACCCTGCTTTTATTCTTTATGCAGGCAGCATCAATCTGATACATAGGATAAACGAGGCCAACCCGATTATTCTGAATCTCACTTTCTTCTAAGCGCCCGCATAAAAACAAATTCAGGGCATTTGCTATATCTGCAGGAGAGCACTCCGCATCGAAATCACCGGGCTGACCCAGTTTTTCAAAAATATCTCCTACAATAGCCCGTTCCTCCGCGTACATTTCATTAGAAATCTCATGCATTCTGAGGATTCTGTCGAGCTTGTCCATATGATCTGAAACACGTATCAAACGATCTTTTCCAAAAAGCTCTGAAGCCATATCGAGGATCTGACGAATCAGGGCAAGTATTATATCCAGCTTTTCAGTTTCAACCGCAAACATACTGAAGTTTGCCATTGGATTGCCGATTGCTTCCTGCCACCTGGCAACAGTTTCATCCGTATCCAAATCCTCCAGGAATGGTTCAATTGCCTCTGTTCTGATCTTCTTTAACTGTCTGGTACGATCAGTCCACTCTGCAACAGTATGGCATCCATGGAAGAAAGGCATAACATAAGTGAGCTCCTTAAGGTACTGCCTGCCGGAAACGCCTTTGACAGACAGCCATCCAGAGGAAAAGCATTCCATCAGGTCGTCCTCATCCAGAGACACTGTCTGAAGGTCATCATCCCACATGCGGTTAAGTACATTGACAAACTGACCGATCGGATACGATAAAATCTTGCGTTCACCATACTCTTCCGGAAAATAATCCCGGAGGACCTCGTTGGCCGCTTTATAGTTTGATGAATAAATGGAATACCCCTGCTTTTTTATCTTTTTGACATCGTCAACAAACTCCATTACAGAGGCATATTCCCGGATCTGAAGCTTGTTGTATATCTGAATATCCTTCTTGCCGTCAAACACATCACCAAATGGATTATCCTGTACAGGCCTTTCCATATGCCATCTGTCTTTTGACGGATATCCTCTTTTTTCAGAGAACGTTTCATCCCATATCTCGTAAACGAAAGGGTATCTCTCATCATAAGGAATCAAAAAGATTATCCTGAATCCGGCATCTTCAAGCAGATGCATTATCTTTTCCTGTAAGGGAGTGATGTAATAAAAGCCCAGAAAAACAAGGGCATCATAATCTTTGAACGAATCATCCGTTTTAAAAGCCAGCTTAAGTATTGGATCCCAGATATCCTTCGTATATCTAAGATTCATATTCTTGCGAAAAGATTTGATATACGGATCTCTTCTTGCCAGATACTTCCATGCTTCAACAAACAGTTCAATATTCCTGTCTCCATCTGCCATGATATCTTCCGGTTTCACATCCGCCTGCTCCAACAGAATAACAGCTGACAGCAGAGATCCCAGATTCCTCATACATCCGGTAAGCCAGTTTAATTGTTTCTTATCTTCTCCGGCCTCCGCTATTCTCTGTCTTACATACTCAGACAGGATTATTGTCTCACTGAATTTACTCTGGTCTGTCCCCCAGTTCTCATTGAGAGCTTTTTCGATGCTGCGGAACTCTGTAATCTTCAGGTTATGATCAGCGGAAAGTATTCCTTCCACCTGATCAACATCCGGAGTACCATATAATCCTTTCCTGAGATCAGCAGTTACAGTGACCATAGGATATGAATTGAGTTCAGAATAATATTTGTTTTCATGCAGCCTCGTCAGGTCGGCATATGTATAAATCTCTCTACTCATAATCAACACCTACCCTGTCGATCAGGCTGGCCCAGGTCCTTTCATTCTTCGGTTCCGGCACCAGACAGATCAGGTTATGGATCGCACGGGTCATAGCAACATACAGAATCCGTGTTTCTTCACGCTTTGTATTCTGTTCATCTATCGCTTTAAGCGGCTTATACAGACTGTTTCTCATGGCCGGATATTTAATACGTTTGATCTTACTGGATCTGTCCCCGGTATAATTCCATCCGACCTGCCGCTTCACCGGATCAATGATTATTTCCGTATTTTCCCAGGTAGGGAATGTTCTGTTTGTGTAAGGAATGATGATCGTATCGAATTCAAGGCCTTTCGCCTTATGAACAGTCATACAAAGAATCGACTTATACAAGCTTCGTGACTGTTCTTCATCAGTGACCACCTCAGCTTCTGTATCAGAACGATTCGTGGCTATATTCAATTTCAGGAATTTATAGACATCATAAATACTGACTTTATCTCCGCCAAGTTTATTCTGAAGAATCTCCATTAGTTTTTCCAGATTTGTCTGATACTGTAATGCATCTGCATAAGTTGCTGCGTTGCATCGTTTGTCAGGCCAACCCTCAGCTCGTTTCCTGTTCTTGGAGTTCATAATAAAATTATCCAGAACCGGTTCATTATCAATAATATCCTTCAGAACGGCGAGCACCGGCCGCAGCCTGAATTCCTTATGATATTTTTTCCAGCTTGTCTGCTCCAGGAAACGGTCAAGATATGCAACCAGATCTTCATATTCGCCTTTTAATGACTCCAGGATATTCATGTCCATCGGATCAATCTCTCCGGCATAAGGCGTAAGCAGAAACTCAAATATATACTTCGGCTCATCACTAAAGAGAAATGATGAGACCAGCATATAAAAATCTCTCACTGCTTCGCTGGCATAAAAACTCCCATCCCGCCGGATCGATGCCGGGATCTTCTTTCTCCTTAATATTCCAGCCAACTCATTCAGCTCACGGTTAGATCTGGTCAGCATAACCACACGGGTCTTTTCATTCGGGATTTTATCAGATGCCTCAACACGTGATATCAGTTCTTCAAGAGCCTCTTCCGCTATCTTCGCAATCTTTTCATCCGGGACATTCTTTTCCTCACAATAAATCATCCGAACACTTCCGGGATCCTGATTAAACGGGATGACAGGCTTATCATACTGCAACTGCCCCATATATCCCCAGGCTCGAAAATATTCATCCATTCGGTTCAGTGCAGATGCTGAAGTACGATAATTATTGACCAGAGTGAACTCTACAGGACTATTGATGTCCATCTCTTTCATGTCTCGTTTCAGGATAAAGAACGACTGATCCGTAGCTCCTCTGAAACGATAAATGCTCTGCTTTACATCTCCGACAACAAACAATGCCGGATCCAGCAGTTTTATCATAAGACATGCGACCATAATCTGTGACAGATCCGAATCCTGGAATTCATCTATAAACAAATACTTCATCGAAATATCCGGATTCGGAAGAACATCCCCCTGAAGAACTTCCTGAAGGTCTCTCATGATATCATCGATACTCAGAGCCTCATTTTTACGTTTAATCTCAAAATATTCCTCATCCAGCCTTTCCAGAATACCTGTCATAACATTATGAAAGGGCTCGGATCCGACATCAATCGGTTTTCCCCAGTTCATCATCTTTATTTCTCTATGAGAAACTCCAAGCTGTGAAAAACCTTTCCAAAAATCATCTACCATTAATCTCGCACGGTAAAACGGAACACCGAGCTGCGTTCTGACGGGATTGTTTTCATCAACAATATCATTTATGACATCTTTGATTAGCTCATTCCGTTCATACTGGAACGACCGAATCGCAAGATTTTTTGTGAAGCTTTCGCCTATTCCATATTCCTTCAGCATATAATATGCAAAACTGTGGATCGTAGAAATATGCATCTGTGACTGCTCTTCTACCCAGCGCAGATATCGCTGGCTGCCCGTCAACTTGTACCGAAGCATCAACGCATCCTGCAGCCGCTGGCTCATCTGTTCCGCAGCATCATTCGTAAATGTAATCATGAAGACCTCTGCAAGGTGCAGATCCGGCTGTGTATGAAGCAGAAACATGATCCGATCGATCATAACTGTCGTTTTTCCTGTGCCGGCTGATGCCTGAACGATCACATGTTTTTCCGGCCGGCAGTGCTCGACCAGAAACTGCGCGGAATTGAACAGAGGGCACTCCTTTTCCAAAACCTTTTCAACAAATCCGTCCGGATCATCACCATCAATGATGGTTCGCTGATCTGCAATAGCCACCTGATAGGCAAGTAAAAGGAAAGCTTTAGCAAAGGCCGAATGCTCTGCCTTCAAAAGCCTTACATCTTCATCATTCCCGAACCAGATTACTTTGATCCCTTGATGAAGCCATTTTGCTATCTTGTTTCTATACTCGTCTATACTCTCGTTGCAGAGTAATATCGAATACTTCGGCTCCATATTGCGTCAACTCCCTGCTCTTAAACTTTTATCTTGGCTAAAATTTCATTTTTCTGTTTAAGAATTCTAATCAAATTGTTTTTATATATTGCCTGCTTACCTTTTGCTGCAAACCCTCTTGCTCTCGGTTCCGTTAGCAACCTGAAATCACCGATTGTTTTGATCTGGTTTGTCTGCAGGAAGGAAAGCAATTTATCATCACACATGGGAGAGTACTTCTTTAATTCCTTTATAGGCAAATCGTCAATTGTAAATACAGTATTTTCCGGAGGCAGTCCTGTGCTTTCTGGCTGTGAAGAACCGCTTTCCGGTTTTGATGCAACATGATTTACAGTCACATTTTGCTGTGCATTATAATCCCTAACCCAATCTGTCAACTTTTTATAGTGGTCCTTATGTGAGTCTATAAATTCGGTACTGGTTATCGCCTTGATATCCTGTGCTAAAGAAGTAAGCCTGAATACTCCGTCATCACTGACAATAAACACTTCCCAGTCTTTGTACTTCAAAGCCACGGATAAAATCTGATTATCAGGCACCTTAGGATCCAGATCCGCAGGCAGTAAATCAAGAGCTGCATTTTCAATCAGGAAGCGCACTTTGTTTTCCTGATTAAACAGGCGCAGGTAATTCATATTTACTTCTCGGACAAAAATTCTGGCTGTGTCTGAAAGCTCTGCACTATATTTCAGGTTTCTCTTGTCCTTTATCTTCCCAAGCTCATCAATAACCTTGGTGGGGATTCGAACATATTCATCATCCTTGAAATACAGGAGTATTTCTGGGTTATGCATGATCGCGCAAGTGTCCAGAATATAAATGGTGCGCCGTGCCTTTTCTGCTTCTTCTGTAGGCTCATCCTTCTCTGTGGTTATGTAATATGCATTTTCAATTGCAGCGCCCAGCAAATTTTCAATTGCTCTTAAGTTTTGTATAAATGCATCCGCCATTGCAGGATCATCCGATTTCAACGTGTCATAAACGTTAATACCCAGAACCATCAGATATGCATTCTTAGACACCAGCTCTGCGACATAAGATTGAAGACCTGCTATATCAGGGCAAGCTTCAACTGATTTCTGTAGTTCCTCTTCATCTAATTTCTCAAACAATCTGAGACCTGACACGTGACCTTCAATATGCTTCACTACATCGGCATATTCATTAAACAACACGTCCAGTTCAAATAATTCCGGAAGTTTTGTATACTGGTCATGCGCTATCGCGGTCAAAATGTCTTTAATTACGTTCTCTGTATAAAGCTCTTTAACAGTCTCATCGAACGCAAGTGCTTCGTCATGGGAACGTATACCCATACTCTGGAAAAGTGTGACCAGTTCCGCATAGTTTTCAGGCTTTCTCAGATGATTGATCACCGATCGGACAGTATGCTGATACAGATGAGAATTTGTCCTGATGGTATCTGATTCCATCAGCTTGCGTACATTCTCTAAGGCAGACCCATATTCTGTATAGTCGATTTTTTCCAAAAGAGCATCAATGATCTCATCAACACTAAACATCTCTGTATGGAGCTGTTTACAACCTAAATTGATTTGATTGAGCTCTGAAACTACTTCTTCGACTGTCATACTTGCCCAGCGCTTAATAAGAAGCGTTTTGCATTTACTCAAATTTCCATTTAGAAACTGAAGCGTATATAAGGCTGCCATCCGAATGTTTTTATCAAGGTTTGTTTTAATCAATTCTTCCAGCCAAGAGAGAACAAGGCGAGGCTTTTTTATAAGCCTTGCATCCTCAACGGCCAAAGGAATCGTCAATGTACTGTCCTCATAAGAATATTCGGCCTTGCACAGACTGACACTTTCACCTTTTTCATTTACGACGGCACAACCCTCAACGGGAAGGCTTCCGGGTAAGGAAATGAATAACCCTTTTTCGTTTTCTACAAAGAATTTTTCCTCCTCACCAAAGAGAAAAACAATCCGATCTTTAAACGAAGCTGTATTTCTCTTGTACAGTTCATATACGTCTGTATCAATGAAGATTACTTTCCCGTTCTTACAGACATCAAGAACCGCTGATTTGATGTTTTTCCCTGATCCGATAACATTCTTAACCTGCAAAT
>AUXO017150736.1_pt1 | contig 37664 bp, 40 predicted proteins | sample 768731 | NCBI WGS metagenome assembly AUXO01 (sample SAMN02715735, study PRJNA202380) | gut metagenome | biome: sheep rumen | host: Ovis aries | place: New Zealand: Palmerston North | reverse complement strand
GTTCTAGTGGTAGTTCTGGTTCTAGTGGTAGTTCTGGTTCTAGTGGTAGTTCTGGTTCTAGTAGTAGTTCTAGTTCTGGTAGTAGTTCTAGTTCAAGTAGTGTTTAATTCATAATTGGAGGATAGTAATATGAAAGGTATATTTAAGACAATAATAGTAATTGTTCTATTAGTAATATTAGCGTTTGCAGCGTATTCCTCTGGATTATTGGATACTTTTACAGCTACAGGACAAACATATGAGAGTAATGGAATAACTTTCCAGTATCCCGACAGTTGGACTGAGGCAAATTGCGTGTCAGATGGAGCAATAGGTGCCGTGGTTGACTCTAATAATTCTAATATATCAGTTGTAATACAACAAGTACCATCAGAGTATGGTTCTGATATACAAAACGCATGTGCTGTTAATGACCAATTCCTGTCACAATCAAGTAATTATGTAAACATTCAGGAAATTAACAGTAGTATACATAATCAATCTGTTGTAATGCACAGATATCTTGTAAATGAGCCAGATGGTTCACAGAAAGAGCATGTTGCTACATGGATTAAGATGAAAGATAATAAGATATATGTTATTTTATTCTCAACACCAGTAAATTCATATGAGCAAGAAAGATCAAGCTATGATTTAGTAGCAGGAACATTTAATTTAACTAATAATAATACAAGCTTATTTCCTATAAATATATAGGGATAAGTCTTTTTTTTTAATTAAGAGGAGGAGTATAAGAATGAAAATAATTCTCTGTGTTACGGGAAGTATTGCTGCAGTAGAAGATTTAAAATTAGTTCATGAACTACAAAGGCACGGGTTTGATGTGGAATGTTTCATGACAGAGGATGCATCAAATATAATTACACCATTATCCATGGAATTTGCAACAGGTCATCCAGTAGTTACGAAAATCACTGGTAAAGTAGAGCATGTTAAGAATGCACAGGCAGATTTAATATTAGTAGCACCAGCAACAGCTAACACTATCAGTAAATTTGCATATAAAATAGCAGATACTTCTGTTACAACTTTATTATTAACAGCTAGCGGATATAAAACTCCTATATTATTTGTTCCATCAATGCATATTTCAATGTATGATGCAATTGAAGATAATATTAATAAGATAAAACAGGAACATCCTGAAGTTCATTTCATGGAACCTAATAGTGAGGAAAGAAAAGCTAAATTTCCTAGTAGACATGATATAGTAATAGCAGTAGAACGAATGTTATCTGACCATAAATTAAATGGTATGAAAGTACTTGTAGGTACTGGAGGAACATTTGAAGCTATGGATGCCATGAGAGGTATAACTAATAGAAGTTCTGGAAAGATGGGTGTTGAAATAGCTAAAGAAGCATATAGACAAGGAGCTGATGTGACACTTGTATGTGGTTCAACTCATGTACATATACCAAAAGTATTCAGAAGAATTAACATAGAATCAACTAACGAGATGATGAGAGTTATAGAAGATGAAATAACAGAATCAGATATCTATGTGTCTGCAGCAGCTATCTCTGACTTTGAAATTGATAAGACTTATGAGGGTAAATATCCTTCAGATGAAGATATAACAGTTAAATTTACTAAATTACCAAAAATCTTAAAACAAATAAAGGAAATAAGTCCTTCCACTTTTGTTGTTGGTTTTAAAGCTGAGGCTGGTGTATCTGAAGAAGAATTAATTAAAAAAGCCACTGATAGAATGGAGAAATATCATACTGATATAATGGTAGCTAATGATATCCTAGTTGAAGGTGGTGGACCTGGATCTAATGATAATGAGATATATCTTATTGACCATGATGGTTATGAAAAAATAGGGTTAGATTCTAAGAAGAATCTTGCTAAAAAAATTATTGATAAAGTTTATTATTCATTATAAACATTTATCAATTTCACTGTTCTACTTTTTTTAAAATGATTTTTCACAAATAAATGCTATATGATCTTTTTCATATGGGTCAAGTTTTATTTCTTCTAATATTTTAAGACCACTTTCTTCTAAATGTCGTTTTTCTTGTTTGAATACATCATTTGGATTCATTGTTACATCAATACTTCGAGCTTTAATCATAATAATACCAATTGTATTCTCTTTTGCAAATAGTTTGAAATTATCGATAAATAACTTTGTTTGCTGAGCCTGTGCAACATCACTATATATAATATCCACTGATTCAACAAGATGCTGATAATGTAGAGGATGAGTTGCATCCTCGAGTAATGGTATTAAATTTTCTCTACGCTGTGAAACATCTAAAAATTCTCTCATCATAGTAGGAGCAAATTCAACAGAATATATTTTTCCATCAGTACATATATCTGATATATGTGAAGGAGTTGTACCTGCTGAAGCACCAAGATATAATACATTTGAGTTCTTTTTAAATGGAAATATTGTAAGACCATTAATAATTGCTGCAGCTAATTTTGATCTACGTGGATTCCATAATCTAAACTCTTTATCTTCATAGGGTATTAGTTTCTCTTGGTATACTTGTCTACCTGGAGTTAAGTTAACAGTAGCAATCTGATTATCTAATTGGTATACATTTTCACCTATTTTAATTATCTGCATAATAACAACTCCCTAGTAATCATATTCTCCTTTACGAAGCTTTCTCTTATTACGTTTTCCTTGTTTTCTATGTTTTTTGCCTTTCTTTTTATCCTTCTTATTCTTCTTATCCTTTTTCTTATTTTTACGCTGAGGGAACGGATTATCTTTTTTAATTTTCTCAACTTTTTCGTCTAATTGAACTTTAAGATCAGGGTCATAGTCGCCACCAAATGCATCCTTTCTTGCAGCAATTGTAATTTTACCTGCAACAGCTCTAGCAAGTTTTCCACGAATCCACCAATTAGAACCACGAATAAGAGGATGTTGATAGATAAGTCCATGTTTTGGTGGATTTTCACCAGTCTTTAAATGCCTGAATGTTGCTTTCTCCGCACCAATAATCTGTATTGTACTAGATGGAAGTTTAGCAAGCTCCTCTAATCCTCCCATGTGTGCAATTAATTTTGCGCTAAGATTAGCTCCAGCAACATCAAGAAGATTAGGAGCAACTTCCTCGATTTTATTTTGAATATACTCTTCAAGATTCTTTCTTGTCTGATATAATTCATAAATAGACTTAGCAAAATTCTGAATAATTGCAAGGTCTTCCTCTGTTATATCAATATCATAATTATCGGATAATGTAATATGAGTATTTTCTAAAAGAGGACTTTTTTTAATATTTTCACGAGTAGTTTCATTAGCTATAAGATTAGAATATAATTCATGATTATGAAGCTTATCTAATTCAGGTACATAAGGTGTACACCATTCTCTTAATCGTTCAATTAATTTTCCTGTTGTGTCTTCAATTTCTTCAAGTGAATTGATAGTCTCTACAATCATCACATCATTAGTTTTAATAGACTCTCTGATTTTAACTTTAGCAATTTCATTGTAGGTATTATTTAATTTACTTCTAATGTCTACTTCTGATAATTCAGGAATATCATGTAATATCTTATCTAGATTCTCCCGAATAAATCTACCATTAATAGTAGTTTTCTCGACATTTATCTTATCAAACTCTTCTAATTTAGAGTATGCTTGTAAACTATTATTTGTTTCTATAATAATTTCATCATATGATTCCGAAATATTTTGTATCAAAGCTACTTCTTCTGTTAATAACTGTTTTTTCTCTATTTCCTGTAGTTTTTCAACCTGTTTACCAAATAGTTGATAATCAATAATCTTGTTATCCGGGTTAGTAGCTATAAATCCAAAACTTGTTGTAGTAATATAGCATTTCATGTATATTACATTTAAATTTCTATGTTTATTAATTTTCATGGCTTTTATAATATAAGGATGAGAATATACCTTATTTTATATATAAACATGTAAATACAAAAATAAAATTAATAAACAAAAAATAGATAAATTTTTTTATGGTACTGATTATAAAATAAAAGGATAAATAAAATGTTAGAAACAGAAATTCTTGGAATGAAACTATCTAATCCTCTATTTTTAGCAGCAGGAATACTAGGAACCACTTCAAGTTCAATGAAAATGGTGGCAAGAGCTGGTGCAGGAGGAATAGTAACAAAATCATTCAGTATAGAACCTAATGATGGTTATGATAATCCTACAATTGTTAAAATTGAAGGTGGAGTAATAAACTCTGTTGGACTAGCCAGTCCAGGGGTAGAAGCTAAAAAAGAAGAACTAAAAGATTTAAATGAAATCCGTGATAAAACACCAGTAATAGCATCAATATACGGAGATACTGAGGAAGTCTTTTGTGATGTAGCTGATAGAACAAAAGAATATGTAGATGCATTTGAATTAAATGTTTCATGTCCACATGCAAAGTGTGGATTTGGTTCAAATATTGGTGAAGACCCAGACTTAACATATGACATTGTAAGTGCAGTGAAAAATGAGATAAAAGATGTACCTATTGTTGTTAAATTAACACCGAATGTAACTGATATAACAAAAATTGCAAAATCAGCAGAGGAGGCAGGTGCAGATGCACTAACATTAATCAACAGTGTAGGACCAGGATTAAGAATAGATTACAAAACAGGAAAACCAATATTAAATCACATACTTGGTGGAATAGCTGGGCCAATGATTAAACCAATAGCATTAAAATGCGTATATCAAACATATAAAACTGTGGATATCCCATTATTTGGTGTAGGTGGAATAAGAAATTACAAAGATGCTCTTGAATTTTTATATGCTGGTGCAAGTTTACTTCAGATAGGAACATCCATAATGTATGAAGGGCCATCTATATTCAAAACAATAAGTGATGACCTTGCAAAATTCCTAGAAGAAAATGGTTATAAAAATGTAAGTGAGATTGTAGGTTTATCTCACAGACTATAATAAGGAGAGTTGGAATTAATATGATAAGTAATGTTTATGATGACGAAGTTCCAAAAGTTGTGAAGATAAAAGAAACAATTATTGAAACACCAACTGTAAAAACATTTGTTTTCCCATGGGATATAACAGATGATATTCATCCAGGACAATTTGTAATGGTATGGGATTTAGATACAGAAAAACCTATGACTATATCAATCATTGACCGTGAAAATAATTTGATGGGAATAACAGTACGTAAAGCAGGACTATTTACCAATAATATGTATGATAATATTGATGTTGGTGACATGATTGGTATTCGTGGTCCTTATGGTCATGGATTTGATTTACATCATTATAATAAAATCTTAGCAGTAGGTGGAGGTTCAGGTATAGCTTCCCTAGCACCATTATTATCCTTCTATGATAATGTGGAATTAGTATCTGCGGCAAGTACTAAGGATGAACTTGTATTTGTTGACAGATTTAAAGATATTGATGTTAAAGTTTATGAGTGTACTGATGATGGAACCAAAGGATTTAAAGGTTTTAGTACAGAACTTGCTGAAAACTTATTAAAAGATGGTGATTATGATATCATAGTAGGTTGTGGTCCTGAAATCATGTCCTATAAATTATATGAATTAAGTAAGAAGTATGATGTTGATTGTCAATTATCATTAGATCGTTACATGAAATGTGGTCTTGGAATTTGTGGTCAATGTTGTATGGATGATGTGGGTGTCCGAGTTTGTGTTGAGGGCCCAGTCTTTGATAAGAATCTGTTAAGTCAGTTAACAGAATTTGGTAAATATCGTCGTGATGCCTCTGGAAGTATTGTTAAGTACTAATACTCTTTTTTCTTTTTTTTTATCTAATTTATACTTATAATATATAACTTATGTAATTATATCTTATTACTAAATAACTTATAACTTATAAGTTTATTTTAATATTTATTAAAATAAATGAATTTTTAAAAAAGAGGTTAGTAAAAAGATAATTAGATTAACTTGGTTTGAGTACTTTCACCGATAATTTCTTCGAAGTCCAAACCTTTACTAAATGCAAGGTCTGTGTTAACACGATAATTATTACTACGTGTAACATGTAAGTCCTCTAGTTTAATAAATCTCCAAGGTTTCCTAATAAATTTAGCTCCAATATAAGGGGTAGCACCAAAAATTTCAGAGAACTTCTTTAGATTAGTAATCTTCTCATTATCTATGTAAATATGATCTTGACGTGTGGACTTAACTTCTATTGCTAGGTATAATTTACCGTTACCTGCTAGTACATCTGGAAGTGGTCTTTTGGTAGCACCGCCACTAGCTGGTGCACGCATTGCTGCAAATCCAGAATTCCATAATTTATTCACAAGATCTCTTTCTTCTACTGATCCGGTTTTACTCATGTTATTATATTTCCTAAAAATTCTTTCTATTATAATATATCGTGGGATACGTTTAATTACTTTTTTATTACTATCTATTTATCTTATTTATATGTTATAACTTATAACTTAAATATAATAACTTATAAACTTATAACTTATTATACCATAAATAAAATGATGTAATACGGAGTAAAACATTAAAAAAAGATAAAAATAGAGAATAAAAGAAGTATCAGACAAACATAGTGTCTGGAACAGTTACCTCTTTTTTAGTTTCATGTATAGCATAATTCAAGTCATCATCTGTTATAATCTCATGTGAATCAGATATTGCTTTATGTAATGCTGTTTTAAGAACTTTTTCCTTGATATCCCTGCCTGATAAATTTTTGGTCTTAGAAACTGCAACATCCATATCAAAAACGCATTTAAGTGGCATAGTTTTAATATTATTTTCAATGATTAATCTACGTTCATCTTCATCAGGTAATGTGAATTCAATTTCTTCCTCAAATCTACTTCTAATAGCATAATCTAATATCTCAGGATTATTAGTGGCACATATTGTTATGATACTATCATTATCCTCAATACCATCTAACTCGGTTAGTAACGCATTAACAATTTCTGTTACATCTCCACGGAGTGATTGATACTTTCTTTCAAGAGCTATAGCATCAATCTCATCAATGAATATTACAAACGGTTTATTATGTCTAGCATAATGATATAACTCGTGAATCTGTTTAGCACCATCACCAACATGCTCACCAATAAGACTAGTTGCCTTAATCATTTTAATAGGTACATTTAATTCATTAGCTAATGCCTGTGCAAGCATGGTTTTACCTGTACCGGGCATTCCATAGAACAAAATATTCTTAGGAGCCCAATTTTTAAATTTATCAGGGTCTTCCAGGTATTTTGTTATTATCTTTGTTTTATTCTTTGCTTTTTCTTGACCTATAACATCCTCAATTTTATATTGTTGTTTTGAATTAATTGTTTTAAGTTTATTTTCTGAGGGTAATACTAGTATGGAAGTGTTATTTGTGATATAAGAGTTATCTGGTCTAACTTCAACAACTTGAAATGCATAATCAGGCAGTAGCTTCTGGTCAAAAAGATATTTATTCTTAGATACTTTATATCCATCCCACTGATCTTTTGCATATATCTCGAAAAGTTCTTTATTGGTAACTTCTATTTCTGGAGATTCTATGTAATTACTTTCTATTGGATAACCAACGGCTTTTAAGACAATTATCTTTGCTTCAGTTCTGTATTTATTAATCTCTCGTCTTACTTGTTCTGTTGAATAATTATTCATCCTGTTTTCCAAAATAATTTACCTCCTACGTTGTATATTCTTAAAATTTTATTGTAAGATAGTGCTCTTTGTCTTTCTCTGCATTGAATTCTATATTTTCAACGCCGTTGAATAGTATTTCAAATATGTCCCATAATATATCATCATTGCCTGTGATGATAACAGTATCATCTTCTTTTTTAATATCTTTTATATCTGGGAAGTCTTTTTTTAAATCATCCTTCACTTGTTTATATAATTCTAAGGTTAATGTCATAATTTCACATTTATAATAGTAATTCTTGTATTCTGGTTGCTGCTTTTGCTCCCTGGGCTGCAGATACAACTATTTGTTTTACTCCACCAGTTAAATCTCCTGCTGCATAAACACCATCAACACTAGTTTTCATGTTTTCATCAGTTATTATGTATCCTGAATCATCACATAATATATCTAATCCAAGGGCAAGTTCATTATTTGGATGGTAGCCTATAGCAATAAAGACACCATTTACTTTAACACTAATTTCCTCATCGTCAACTTTGTTATAAATGATAGCTTCGTCAACCCTTCCATTTCCTTTCACAGCTTTTAATTCAGAATTCCAGTAAATGTTAATACCAGCATTATTAATGTCTTCCTGTAATTTAGCATCGCATCGTAACTTATCACGTCTATGAACCATACTGCACTTTACACCAATACGGTTTAGATACAATGCTTCAGTAGCAGCGGAATTTCCACCACCAATAACAAGAACATCCTGACCAACAAAGAATGTACCATCACAAACGGCACAATAAGAAACACCTCTGCCTGTGAATTCTTCAACACCCTCAGCAGGTAATGTTACAGGATTAGATCCTGTACCAATAATAACATAATGAGCGTTATATGTTTCATTTCTTGTATTAATGTTAAAAGATCCATCATCTAATTTTTCAATACTCTTAACTTTTGTACGTTCTTTAATCTCAGTATACTGTGATGTTTGCTCTGTCATCGATTTCATTAATTTTTCTCCAGGAATTTTATCAATTCCAGGATAATTCTCAATTAGAGGAGCTGTGTTGACAGTTCCACCACTTCTACTAGCATCTAATATAATTGTATTTAATCCAGCTCGACCTGCATAAATACCTGCAGTAAGTCCTGCAGGACCTGCGCCGATAATAACTATATCATACATGATTTTACTCCACCTAATTTAAATTAGAATAAGTCTATAAATCTATTTTTTATATTTTCAATTAATACTATTTTTCTTATTTTTTATTAAAGTAGTTATAATTTATATTATTCTGGAAATTATTGAAAAAAGAAGTAATAAAGAAATAATGGGAGGGTATAGTTTTGAGAAATTTAAAATATTAATTGTTGACAATATTTAATATTTCATTTTTCACAATATTACTTACAGTTTGACCATCTGCTTTACCTTTGAATTTAGCCATGGCTTTACCCATTAAAGGTCCCATAGCACCCATTTTTCTTTGTTCAATCATATCTTTATTTTCTTCGATGATTTCTTTAATAGCTGATTCAATAACATCATCGGATAATTTTTCAAGATTGTTGTTTTTCACGGAATCAATTGGCTTAATATCGTTACATGCATCTTTAAGGATAACTTCTGTTTCAGCAGCAGATATTATATCATCATCTACAAGTTTAAATATTTCTACAAGAACATCTTTTGTTAATTTTTCAATGTCGTAGTGGTCACGTTTTAAATCTTTAATAGTATATGCTATATCGGATGCTATTTTAACTGAGTCCATTCCTGGTAGTTCTTTCTTAATTTCTTCGAATAAATCTGCATTATTATGTTGTACTAATTGTCCAGCTAAATCCTCACTAAGATTATATTCTTTTTGTATACGTTCTTGTTTGACATATGGTAATTCCGGAAGATCTGATGTAATTTTTTTAACACGTTCTGGTTCAATTATTTCAGTAGGAATATCTGTTTCCACATACATTCTGCTAGCAGTAGGTAATGGTCTTAGATATTCTGTATTTCCATCATCCTGTGCACGTCTTGTTTCCTCAGGTACTCCTTCTATAGATTGTTTTGCTCTTTTTATTATTTCATGTAATGCATTGTTTGCTTTTTCTGTTTTTCCAGCAACAAGTATGAATGAGTCATCATCACCTAATTCTAATTTATCTTTCAGATGGTCTACCTCTTCTTGGGTAATACCGTATGCTGGTAATTCGTCTGTGTGGAATAAACCTGTTACTCCCATTTTTTTACCGTGTTCTGAGAATTCTGTTCCTAATCTTTTTCCTGGTTGGATTTCTTTACCTATTAGTCCGTCAAAGTGGCGTAGTCTTATTGCTAGTACACAACTGTCTGGTTTTTCAAGGATACCTTTAACAATTTTAGATTCAGTGTTTGCGAAGTCTTCGGTTACATCATAGATTTCTGTTTCTACTTCTGCACCACGTTTTTGTAGTTCTTTACTTATTTCTATAAGTGTCACTTGTCTTTGAACTTCATTCTCTACCATTGTTGGCATTAAATCAAGGTCTTGTACACCTTTAACTTCTATTCTTGCACCATCTTTGATGGATATGTTTAAATCTTGTCTTATTGTACCGAGTCCTCTTTTTACTCTGGTACTTCTGAGGATTTGTCCTAATTGGTATGCTACTTCTTTTACCTGTAATGGATGATGCATATCTGGGGATGTTGTAATTTCTGCTAATGGTATTCCGAGTCTATCGAGTCTAAATACTATTTTTCCTTCTTCTTCACCTATACGTCTTGCAGCATCTTCTTCTAAACCTAATGTTTCTATTGTAACATTACCGTATTCTGTAGTGACATAACCATCTGTTGCAAGTATACCTGTTCTTTGGAATCCACTAGTATTACTTCCATCAATTACCTGTTTTCTCATAGTATGAAATTCATCAACTACTTTCATATGCATTAATGATGCAAGTATAATGGAAATATCTACAGCTTCTTGATTTAATTCTGCAGGAGGTTCTTCATCAGCTTCTACTAGACAGGTATGATGATTATATGCTTCATATACAAATTGAAGGTTTCTCTGTGATTCTTCATATGCTGCTCTGTCTATTTCACCAAGTTCACTTTGTGTTGGTCTTAATCTACGATATATTTTTCTTTCAGGATCTTTATCAGTTAGACTGTTTGGACATCTACAGAATAGTTTTGTCTGACTATCTAATTGTTGATGTATTTCTAGTCCCATCATTAATCCTAATTCTTCATAATCAAATTTATCTTCAGACAATTTTTCGCACTCCTATCTAGTTTTTTATAAAGTAGTTCTGGGATAATGTTGTATCCATTTCTCCTTTAAGATTTGTTTGCATTATTTTTCTTATTTCTTCCATGTCATCTGTCTGTCCAGCTGCCCATAATAGTTTGGTGTAAGCAGTTTCTGATAACATATCACTTACTGGAATAACTTTATGATGTAGTAATCTACGACCACTACTGTACACATTTAGGTTGGTGCGTCCAAAGATACATTGTGAAGTAATTACAACAGGTATTTTTTCATCAGTTGCACGTCCAATACTAGTTATTACATCATCAGAGCAATGTCCTAGACCGGTTCCTTCTATTACAAGTCCGTCATATCCTTTATCTACATATATGTCTATTATTTCAGGGTTCATTCCAGGATATGATTTTATTAGTGCTACATTGTCTGCTAGGTCGGTATTTATATCTAATTTGTTTTCGTTTCTTTTTGTGTAACTTACTTCTGAGTCGTTGATTGTTAGTTTGTTATTCTGTATTTTAGCTAGTGGATTCATGTTGATACTTGTGAATGTGTCACGTCGGGATGTGTGCATTTTTCTTGCTCTTGTACCTCTATGTAAATCACAGTATGTGTCATCTTCTGTTCCATGCATACATATTGTCACTTCTGCAATATCTGATTTTGCTGCAGTTACTGAGGACATTAAATTAGTGAATGCATCAGATGATGGTCTGTCTGAGCTTCTTTGTGCTCCTGTTAGAACAATTGGTACTGGTGTATCTATCATGAAACTTAGTGCTGATGCAGTGTAATGCATAGTATCTGTACCATGTGCTATTATTACTCCATCTGCTCCGTTATTTATTTCATTATATACTTCTTCAGCTGTTTTTATCCAGTATTCTTTTGTCATGTCTTCACTTAGAATATTGAATATTGCTTTTGCATTAATATTTGCATAATCTACAAGTTCTGGTGTTGCTCTTAGTAAATCATCTGCTGTAAATGCTGGGTGTACTGCTCCTGTTTTATAATCAATTACACTTGCAACTGTTCCTCCAGTGGATAGTATGGATACATTATCCTTTTCGTCGGATAGTTCTTTATCAACAGGGTCAAGTTCTATTTTTGGTTTAGATCCTTCTCTTATCTTCTCTATTTTTGCGTCTTGTATGTCTACACCAATGTTGTATCCACTGTCTAGTTTTATTATTATTGTATTCTCGTTTGAATAATCTGGTTTTTCAAGTAACATTCCCTCATGTTCAACATTAGGTTTTGTTATTTTTACTGTATCTCCTACAGTAATGTTTGATAGTTCCAGAAAATCTTTAAGATATCCTTCATATGCCAAATTTTTTCCTCCTGAAAAATTAGAGTTTATTCTATTTAGAATGATTTCCTTAAATTAATAAGAACTTATATTTTTTAGTTAGTTTCTTAATTAATAAGCATTATTTAATTATTTAGTTTTCTTTGTTTTTATTTTTTAGTTATTTCTTTTGAAAATCTAAGTAATATCTTATTACTATTAACTTATATCTTATTAGTTATAACTTATAACTTATTAAGTATAACTAATAATATAGAATAAAAACAACAATTTGAAACAATAATTACTAAAAAAATTTAAAAAAAGAATTAAATAAAAGAAAGACAGTTATCTATTTATTTGGAATAACTAAAACTGGAACGGTTGAATGTCTAACTGTTTTTTCTGTTACACTGCCTAAGAGGAATCTGTCAAGCATATGTTTACCACTACTTGCAATAACAATTATATCAACATTTTCTTTATCAGAGACTTTTAGAATAATGTCTGCAGCATTACCTTCTAATGTTTTAGGTGTGATTTTAATATTTGTTGCATCAATACCTTCTTCCTCTTCAATTTGTTTAATAATATCTTCGAAACGTTTAGTAACTTTTTTACTCTCTTCTTCTAAGAGAAGTTCAGATTTAGTTATTAAATCCTCTTCAGGTAATCCTGTTAAATATACACTGTCCACTACATTAAGTATGATAATTTCTGAATCTTCTTTATCTGCAATATGTAATGCATGAACGATGGATTTTTCTGAATTTTTGGAACCATCAGTAGGTAATAATATTTTTTTGTACATTTGTCTTGCCTTCTATATAGTTTAATCTCATTTTTAAAATGATATAAATAATATTATGTAATTCGTTTAATATGTTTTTTGTTTTTTTTAATAAACAAAATATTAAAAGTAGAATATAAAATATTATTTCATATAATCAATTATTTTAAAAAGAAAAAGTTAAGAGGAATAATAAGTCCTCTATTGTTCCGGATATTCAATGAGAATTTTTTTAGCATCATTAATAGTCTGTATGTCATCAGCAATAGCTGCTTTCTTAAGATTATTAATAATATTATACATTAATTTATCTGTAATACTACGTGTTAAATGATCAAGTTTTTTAGAATCTTTCTTACTTAAATCAAGCATGTGAAGAGTTTTCTCAAGTTCCTGTTTTCTGATTTTCTCTGCTTCAATATTTAATGATGATAATATTGGAGTAATTTCCATCTCTTTCAATGCATCTTTTAAAAGAACAGTTTCTTTTTCAATAATCTTTTCTGCCTTTTCAGCTTCTTTAACACGACGTTCTTTATTCTTATCTGTAATATATCTTAAATCATCTAAATTATATAATTGTACTGATAATTCAATAACATCATCATCTATATCACGGGGGTTAGCTAAGTCAAGCATAATCATGTTAGATAAATGTTCTTGTGGTAAAAATGATAATCTTTCCTTATTAATTAATGTGTGAGGAGCGCCAGTTGCACTTATAACAATATCTATCTTACTTAATGTATCGTTCATTTCATTAAATTTTATTGCATGACCATCTAATTCCTGTGCTAATTGCTGAGCTTTATCATATGTTCTATTTGCTACAACAATAGCATTAGTATCTTTTTCAAGTAATGCTTTAGATACAACAGTTCCCATTTCACCTGCACCAACAATAAGAACGTTTTTACCTTTTAATGAACCATATTTTTCTTCTATTAACTCTACAGCTCCACTACCTACAGATACACCGCCCTCATTAATATGTGTATTCTTACGGATGGATTGACCTACATGGATTGCTTTTGTGAAAACCTTTTCTAGTTTTGGTCCTATAGTATTATTTTTTATTGCATTTTTTCTTGCTGTTTTAATTTGTCCTAGAATTTGATCTTCACCCATAATCATTGATTCTAATCCTGATGCTAATCTAAGAAGGTGATTTACAGCAACATCACTTTTTTCTACAATAAATGTTGTTGTAGGAATATTAATATCTCTTTCTAAAATCATATAAACTTCATATCGGTTACAAGTTTTTAAAACTACTTCTTCTTTAACATCCACATTTTTATGAACTTTTTCAATCAAGCGATCTAGTTTGTCATATGATTTTTCCATTGTAGCTACATCTGCTATTTTAAAATCTATACGAATATTAACTAACATTGATTATCTCCCAATTTTTTCAATTATTCTTTAATCTCTTAATAATAATGTTTTTAAAAAGAATTATCTATTATTTATAACGTATATACTCTCTTTATTAATCTATTACTTTAATAATACTTATATTTATTATTAAAATTATGTAATAACTTATTATAATTTTTTGATAATAGTATTAACATATTCTTTAGCTTCTACAATATTATTTTCCTTAATTAATTCCTGGACATGTTCATCCTGATATAATTGTGTAAGATATTCTTTTCTATCCTCTGGCTGTTCTATTTTCTTTTTAAGAAGTGTTCGAATATGTTCCTGTAATTCAATATTCATAATATCTTCTTCAGTAATAACACTCTGAATCTTCTTCCGTAGCTGTTTAGCCATTAAAGGACTTTTAGATCCAGTATATAATGATACAGTAACAGAACCAATATTAAATGTTGACGGAACAATAACGTTACTTAGGGATATGTCACTAGCACAATTAACTAGCTTGTCTTTTGCTTTGATAGAAATTTCTTTATTTAACTCATGATTACTAGTGGCAGCAACAACAAGGTCACATTTATCGATTAATTCATCAAGATGACTGTTATCATAGAAGACAGCACCTTTTTCTATAAATTCCTCTTTTATATCATTATTAATATATTTAGTAACAACAGATACATTAGCACCAGTATCTAGAAATCTCCTACCTCTTCTAATACCAACTGATCCAGTGCCTACAATTAAAACATTCTTATCTTTCATATCTAAAAATAATGATGTCAATCCCATAATATTAATCCTCTAATGTATTGTTTATAAAAATAAGTAAAAAGAGTATAAAAAAAGTTTAAAATAAATTATAAACTTTTAATTCTTAAGTTTTTAATAGCTGTTTTTAAGTCATTTCCAGATTCATTTAATGCTTTTTTAGCTTCTTCAAATGAGATATCAAATGTGCTTGCTAATGTTGCAATATCATCATCTGAATAGTTAATTGTGTTAACATTGGAATGTTTAACTATTTCCTCAGCTAATTCCTTTTTCAGTGTCATGTATGTGTCATGCGTCATACCTATTGACTGTAATACAGAATCTCTTAAAGGACATGGTTTGGAAGCCTTACAACACCAAATTAATGATCCAAAACAAGTTCCTGTTCCTTTACCTAGTTCCGTTTTTTTACCGAATTCTTCCTTAATATTTACGAATTCCTGTGGACTAATTCCTACTTCAGCTAATTTTGCATGTACTGGACATGGTTTTACTGGTGGACAGCAGAATGCTAATCCTCTAACATCTCCCCCTCTACATACATGAGCTGGTGCATCATCCCATCCCATTTAAATCACTCCTTAACTAAAATATTGTTATAATAATTTTTTATTTTATTTTAATATATTTTTATATATTAATTTATAATGTTTATTAATAATAATTTTTTTATTATTCGTTCTTATTTTAATTTAATATAAAAAGTAATTTGAATATCATATATCTACTAATACAGGGTCAAACTGCTCAGTAATTTCTGCACCTATTGTTGCTAATTCTTCAAGATTGTCCGCCATACCATGTTCAATCCAACATATTGTAAAATTGTAAATGCCTCCCATATGATAATATGTTTTATATAAATCATATGTTGAGGGATTTTTTATCTTATTTTGAAAATATTCCATATATACTTGTTGAAGAAGATATGTTTGTTTAGCCTGATGCATTACTAAAAACACATCTTTGTGTTTAGAATATGTGGATAATATTGTGTAAATATAATCTTTCTTAGTTTTTTCTTTTATTTCTTTAAAGGAATCCATGTATTCATCCATTATTAATCCTAATTTATATTTAAGTATGTCTTCTTTTGATTTGAAATTTCGATAGTATGTAGAACGGTTTACCCTTGCTCTTCCTGTTATTTCTTTCACTGTTATATTTTCAAAATCTTTATTTTTCATAAGAGTTATCAGACTCTCTGCAATCTCTTCTTTAGTGTTCATAATATCGGTTCTTTTAATATTGTAGTAGAAATCTTATCGTTTTGGTGGCTGTGTTACTATATTTAATGATTCGACAATAGTATCAATTATTTCGGTTGGAATACCCATAACTATATTATCTGGTTTAAATCCTGCAGCCATATGTGAACCCATGCAACCGAAGGATATGCTTGGTTTTTTGGTAAGATATGGTTTTACGGTTATATCTCCGCAAAATGATTGTGTTCCTCCGAAATCAGAATGTATCATATCGCCTAACAGGTGTGTGTTTGCTCTTATTAAATCAAATATCTGTCTTGGCTGGCCAACTATTATTACTACATCAGGCATGTATTCTGCACATTCTAGTGGTGCGTAACCTATTGCTTCTATTTCATGTGGCATTTTTGGAACTTGGTCTATCAGGTGTTTTCCACTACTTACTGATGAAGTTACATTCATATTGTTAAAATTATTTCCAGTTAGTAATTCTTCACTCATTGGTGTTAATCCTAAATCCATTGCTCCAAATTTACATCCTATTTCATTTTTTGTTCCATAACCTGATTTTCCATGTCCTGCTTCTATTATTGATTTGCAGTGCATTGTTTGTTTTTCTGTTTTTTTCAAGTACTTTTTAGCATCTTCTTCATTTTGGAATAGTTTAACTGCTACTGGGCTTGTTTCTAAATTTAATTTTTCTTTTATTATTTGGGAGTATTCTGGGAATTTTGTTATATTAATCATAATATCACCTATACTTTTTGATTGTAAGTTATTATTTTATTATCGTAATGCAACATATGTTGCAATTATCAGTATGTTGGTGGAATTATATAAACTTACCTAAAAAAGCAACATGTGTTGCTTTCAGGGATTTTACCAATTTAATCTAACATATTCAAAAATAAAATATTTAATTAAAATAATATGTTATAAATTGATTCTCTTAAAACAAAGAATTGTCCGTGATTAAAACTCCCATTAAATAAATAAAAGTAGTTTTATTAATTAAAAATAATAAAAAAGTAGAAATTATTTTAATATTCAAATTATCTAAATATTATATAAAAAACATGATTTTTTTCTACAAAGTCGAATAAAACTTATTAACTTTAATTATACGAAAATAGGATTTTTCTACAAATCCCTAGATTAACGCTTACTATCATCATTTTTATAATATTCAATTATAGCTCTAAATTTAACATAATACTCTATTTTATCATCACTATCAAAATAGTCATTTTCTTTTTTAAATGCTTCAAAATTTGATATATTTTCCCTGATTTCGGGATGCTGGTTTATAATAATATCAATTAGGTTATTCCTGTTTTCTTCTATAGTAATATTGTCTAAATCATTGAAATTCTTTGATATTTCTTTTAAACTGTCTTTATCTTCATTAGGTATATTTTTCACAGTATCAGAAATATTAGAGATGAGTGTATTATTATTTGTTTTTTCTTTCATTTTTTTGATGTAATATCTTTCATTATACTTGGTTAACACAGGTTTTAATAATAACAATACATAGATGTATCTGCTAGGTCCAGGATACCAGAAAGATATGATTATTGCGATTATAACAATTATCGGGTAATAGAATATCTTAAATGCCCGAGTCTTAATAGTCAAATCTTTATGAAATAACTGGATATTATGTTTAATATTACGGATACTCCATGACTTTTTAAAATGTAATTGATTGGAAGATATATACATCCATTGTATTAGGAATAGTATAGCTACAAATAGCTTGTTTAAATGATAATATTCCGTAAATATAGGAAATTCGTTTCCAAGAGTATTTACCAAATTTAAAAATACTGGATACGTAGTTACACCCATTAAAAGAATTAGTGTAATATATGTTAATTTTTTATCAGTTTTATCAACAGAACTCAGGAGTTCTCTTTCAGTAATCCAGTTGTTTCCCAGAATTATGAAACATACAATTAATAAAGATAGCTGTGATTCAAACTGGCTAATATAATTAGAAAGTCCCATGGTAGTTACCTGTCCTATACTTGGAACAACAACTGAGAATGCAAGAATAGTCATTGCAACAGCAAATATATCATCTACAATAGACCCTAATGCATCAATTGAAACACGATCTTTCTTCATATATTGTAAAAATTTCGATGTTCTATCATTCATATTAATCTGTTTTATCTTAAAAGCTTTTAAAATTTTCGTAAAACAGAATACAATGTTTTCAATATAACTCAAAAAAAGTTCAAAAATAAAACATATAACAGAAAATATCTGAAAAATTAGTATTCATGGTCTAAAAATTAGAAGATAAGTTTACTATATCTTAATAAAGAATATAGTAATTTGTTTAATTAATTCAAGTTTAGGTAATTTTGTTCATGTTTACTGAAATATGTTAGTAACATCACCCTCAAGTGCTGCTCGTGCAACAGAAACACTATCTGCACCACTATCAAGCATTCTTTCATAATCGTCTCGTGTTGTCACACTATTATTTCCTATTAAATGCATGTTAGTGATACTGCTTATTTTATTAATTATATCGTAATCAGCTTCCATAATGCCTGGATTGGTAGCATCAACATGTAAGTATTTTACATTATATGATTCAATCAATTCTACAATTTTAAGAGTATCCACATTTTCTACATTAGCTCTTATCTTAACACTAATATCATAGTTTTTATGGGAGGATACTTCTTCTAATACTTCAGATAACTTCTCAGGGTTTTTAAGTAATCCCTGACCTGCACCTGCTTTCTCAGTAGCTTCTTGTCTACAATGAGCATTAACTTCTAATACATCAATATCTTTATTATCCTGTAATAATTTGAATGATGCAGGTTCTGTTCCTCTTAAATTAACAGTAACAAGTCCTTTCCATGAAGGATTATAATCCTTTATTAATTCCACTTGTTCTGATATTTCAACAGATAAATGATGAGGACAAGTTAGAAATTCACGTCTATCATTAACTGAGTTTTCAAGTCCCGCTTTAAATGATTCAGTATCAGAGTTATAACCACCAAGTGTAATCATGTCTACATTTTGTTTTGTGAATTTTTTACAGAATTCACCGTCAGTAATTCCAGCCATAGCAGATATTACATTCATAAAAATACACCTTTCATCTTGTTTTACTTAATATTATATGGTACTTTATATTATTTAAAAAAAGAGTTTTTATAAAGGCGTTATTAATAAAAAGAGGAGTGGAATTTAAATTTATTTGATTTAATCTAAATCGTTAAATACGAGTACAGAGTCCTCTGTGAGACCTGCACGAATGTCTTCAAGGCCAATATCTGCAAGATCTGCAGCTCTTCCTGCTTTCTTAGCAATACCTACGCCAGCCTTTAATCTAATTCCTGTTTTTTCATCTACTCTTTTTAGAGCATCACGTAATTGGTCTTTAGAAATATTATTGGAGGGAGCCATATAATTATCTCCACCAATAAAGAAGCACATTGCACCAATTTCAGATAATTCTTTCATCAAGGTTAATAGAACTTCATATACCTTAATTGATGTATTATATGCAGTTTTCTTATCTGTTAAATTGGTTGTAATATCATTAATGTCAATGTGAGCAATCTGAACAAAGCTATCCTCACCCTCTGCTAATGAATCAATGTTCAGTATTTCACAGCGTTCTGCTGATTGAGCTCCACCACCATTCTGTATCATTTTTGTAGCAATTTTCTGAGCTTCAATAGCTGTTTCGGCAGTTCCAACTCCCATACTGATAGTGATAGGGTAACGGTTACGTATTGATTGCTGGATTAGTAAATGATCATCATAATCCATACCATTACTAACTGCAATTAAATTATCAAATCTGTTGAAAAATACGATTCCACCATGAGCACCAAATTCTCTTTCTAAATCCCCATATAATCTTGATTGTAATGTTTGTAAATCTGGTTCGGCTCGTGGTCCTGGTGTAACAGTCCAAGGCCCATAATTATCTATTTGTATTAACGTAATTTGTATCATTCAATCACTTTAAATATTTATAAAAATAATTAGCTTAATCTCTATTAGTTGTATATAAGTAAGTACATATTTAATCTATTCTAAGTATCTTTTCGGCTAACTGTATTTTATCTTCCATATTTTTTAATATAATATTCTCTACAGATACCTTAGAAATCATTTTCTCTATAATATTTTTATATTTGTAGTCTGTAGTATTTATTATATAATGATTTAAAAAATCTTTATAGATAGAGCATACGCCCATGCAATTAACGTCATATCCTTTAGCTTTCATGAATTTACTAGCAGGGCCACTAACAGCACTATCACCTATAATTGGAGATACACTTGTAACATATGTTTTTTTTAGTGCAGATTTTACTCCAGGCATTATTAGAATAGGATTAATTGATGTAATAGGATTAGAAGGACCTATTATCACATGGTCACTTTCTTCTATTGCTTCAATAACTCCATTACCCGGTTCTACTTCCTTATAAATAACATCTTTAACTTCTGGTTTGGATTGGTGTGTTATGAGAAAATCATGAAAACTCATTAATCCTTCATCCGTATCAATTTTTACTGTTGGTTGTTCATTACTCATAGGTAATATGTTGGATTTTATTCCAAGAGCATTTTTCTGTATTTGAACAGCTTCTTGTAGCGTGTATTTTTTAATTAATTCGGTTTTCTGTATTTTTAAGGCACGGTCTTTATCACCTATGCGAAGTTTTTCATGATATCCTAATTTTTCAAGTGTATCATGTGTATAGAATGTATCATCTTTACGACCATACCATAATTTATCATTTATAAGATTACATAATGTATACATAACCGTATCTATATCTGCTGAAACATACACTCCACTAAAATAATTATTTTCCAGCGTATTAACTATAACAGTCAAATCTTCTGGTTTAACAATTTCTTTAATTCCTTGTAATAATTTAGGTGTTCCAGTACCACCTGAAAGAACAGTAATCATGAGTACACCTACCTAAATGCATCTGTTTCTTTATCTCTTAAAATTTCATTAATAGATGATTCTTCAATGTCACATCTAACTTGTGATAAATCATATCCTCTAATAAGTACTAAGCAAATACCACTATTTGATTGACCCATAAGAAGAGAAGCTGCACCTGCAAGTTCATCAGCAGTACCTTCAATAGTACTCATTAATTCTTGTCCATATAAATCTATAGAACCTCTAAAATCAGTGATAGGATGGAATCCACTAATACCAATAGCTACACCTATGGCTCCTACACGCCATGCTCGTCCCTGAGTATCAGATATAATAACTCCTATATTTGCATTAAATTTATCATCAAGATATTTCTTTATTTCCTGAGCACTTTTGTCTGGATTAACAGGGAGTGGTGTAACGTAGCCTTCCTCACAGTTACTATTATCTATTCCTGAATTAGCACAGATAAATCCATGTTCTGTCTCAGTAATTATTAATCCAGTTTGACATCTAATAATATCTTTTGTATGGTCTAATATTATTTGACATTGTTTAGGATCTTTTTCACTTTCAATAGCCATTGCATAGGCTTGTTTTGATGGTTCAACATCATCTATTTTAACATAATTTCCCTCAGCTTTAGAAACAACTGTTTCTGCAAGAACTAGAATATCATCATCTTCTAGTTTAATATTGTTTTTTTGTATAGTTTCAAATATTATTTCAGGTAAATTATCATTTTCTTTTATTAATGGAAAATCCTCTATTCCCTTAATCTCTAATTTCATAATAATCATCTTTTATCTAGAATATGTACCGCAACTAGAACAAGTATATTTAATATATTCTTTATTTGTTTAATGTAATAAGTTTTAATAATCAATTGATTATTGAAATAATGGAATAATGTTTATAATAAGTTAAATAAAAAAAGAGGGGTTTAAGGATTTTTAACATCAATTTCCCATTTATCTTTACCAAATGCGGCACATGATGTTACAGGGTGGGTAAATTCACTAAATACTCCTTTATCATAAATATATTCAGTAGCTTCTGTAGCATTTTTAACGTCATAATCTACTTTTCTAGGAGTGTTATGCTCATATACAGATACATAGTAAGCTTCACCAGGATTTACTTTTTTAACCTCTATTCCACTATCTGTGACTATACCTATGTATCCTTCTCCTTTCATGTTTATAGCACCACCAATACGTGGAGTATTATATTGATCTTTTTCATAATCCATAGCAAGTAAAGATAATGCTACAGCATCTCTCATATTCATGCCTTCTCTTATCTTACCTGCAATAATATCTGTATGTGATCCATTAGTTACAACACAGATATCGTCAATAATATCAATACAATTGTAGCTTATGTAAGGATTTTTATATATGTCTCCTTCAGATCCTTCTGTAGGTACAATTGCTACTTTTTCTTCATTTATAACAGACTTACGATTAGGGAATGATCTGCTTGATACTCTGTATGAAGCATATACTCCTTCATCATTACTACCTATTGATATAATTCTTCCAAGATACATGTTTTATCATCTCAATTATTTTTTTTATATATTAGTTATCGTCACGTCGACGAACTGCTACTTGACGGTGCTTTTACAGCTATGTCCTGTAGGTCTTCAGGCGCCTGGATAGTTATGGTACCAGTAGACGAATCCATGGTAATCTGACCTTCATCCATTACCCGGGTGTGTACCGCTACTGCTCCATTACGTATATCATCTGAATAATCTACACCATTTACTGTTACTTTATGTAATCCATTTAATGGTAGTAGATAATAATCTGAATTACCGCTTTGACTATTTGGCTTTGCGGATATCTGGTCCGGCGTATAATTTTGTGGTTGATCCATAGGATTCTGGCTTAACATTACAAGTAAGAAAATCATAATTGTAAAAATAACATCAAGAAGTGGTACTAAGTTGATGTTAGGACTCTGATGTTCTATTCTGTCCTTATATCGTTTAGTGTCTATTGCCATTAGGATATCTCCTTGTTCTGTATTTATTGTTTTAATTTACTCTCTACAATTCTATTTGATGTATCAGAACGTTCTCTAATAATTGTTTTAATACCTTTTTCTAGCATATTTGGTTTGAGGTCAATTTTAAGATTGGCTTGATCATCATCTATTTCTTTAACTTTGATAATACCTGGAGATTCTTGTAATGCTTCAATTACTTCTTCTTTATCGGATTCTATCCATATTTTCATCTCAGCAGATCTCCAATTACTCATTTTTTTAGCAATTTCAATATTATCTAGTTGAGTTTCTATCATACTCTTAATGTACATATATAATGGTAGTAGAATAATTGCCACTGCTAATCCAAAAATTGTTGTAATGATTGCAATGTAAATACCATTTGCCATAAGAGTGATATCACTATTTATTCCTAACTGTTTGAATGTATACCACATTCCTATAACAGTTCCTATTAATCCTATCAGTGGAGCTATTTCAATAATTGTTTGTATTGTAGAAAGACCACTCATCATTTTACTCATTTCAACGATGAATACTTGTTCCATGTTATCTTCTACTTCGGATTTACTTCTGTAACCTATTTTAAGTGCTTCAGATATTATACGGGATATTGGTGTTTTATAATTACCAATTGCACGTAGTGCTTCTAATGATCCTCCATGGGCCATTGATTCATTTACTATAATCATTAACTCGGATAAATCTATTTTTGAAGCTCTGCGTAAGTATAATATTTTTTCAATTGCAAGAAATAAACCATATAAACCAATTATTGTGAGGATATATACTATTACTCCCCCACTTTGGAACATGGATATGACGTCATTCAATGTAGAACCTATGATGCCTATAATGTCCATTTAATTTACTCCTTTTTTTTGAACTTGTTTATTGTAATAACTAAAATTAAAAATTCATTATTATATATTATCTATTTTGCTTTTTTTATTATATAAATTTCAGGATTTTTGTGATTTGAGTATATGAATATTTTATTTTTTATTCATTTTTTTCAAGATTTTTTATAGTATTCCATGTTTTTCTAACTATTGGTGGATATTCTCCGTTTTCAATGGTTTTTAGATAGTTTATTGTTTTTCTATCACTAGGGTATCCTGATCCAACAGGACCATATTCATTTTTTATGATTGCTATTTGTTTGTCTCTTTCTACTTTTGCTATTATTGATGCTGCTGATACTATTTTGTAGGTGTCATCTGCTTTATGTTCTGTTATTATTTCAATGTTGGGGTTTTTTTCTTGTATTTTATCATGAAATCTATTTTCATTAACATCTATGCAGTCAATATAACATATATCCGGATTCATTTTGGTTATTATTGATTCCATACCTATTGTTTCTATTTGGTTTAAATTTATTCCATCTTGTCTTTGTTGATCTATTTCTTGGGCTGTTATTTTGATTGTTTGAAATTGTGTTATTTTTTTTATTTTTCTAGATAGAACAGATCTTTTTTTATGGGTTAATTTTTTGGAATCTTTAACACCTATTCGTTTTAGGAATCGTATTTTTTTCTTTGGCATGAGAACACCACCTATTACCAGGGGTCCTATTACTGATCCTCTTCCTGCTTCATCTATTCCTAATACTAATTTGTTTTCATCATCGGTCATATTGTTGTTTCCTTGTTTTATTTTTGTATTATTATATGTTATTTATTATTCATGTATTCTTTCAGTATTATTATTCATTTATCATTATACTTATTAATTTATAATAAATTTATATATTATATTAAACAATGTTTAAATTATATGAATATATGTTGTTAGTTATATTTACATACTAAAAAAATATTATGAATAACACATATTTAGAAAAGAAGGCAAATATAAAACATAATAAATAACTATTAAAACCAATAAACATTTTATATAATTCAAAAAAGGGAAATGATTTAGATGGACGGCAATATATTTAAAATGATTACTATAGCAGATATTGCATCTATGGGTAATGCATTATCTGGTTTAGGTTCTATATTTGCTATTTTTATTGGAAATGATGTATTAGCAGCACAGCTATTATTATTAGCAGTAATTTTTGATAGCATTGATGGACCATTAGCAAGAAGATTTAACAGAACACAATTAGACGCTGTATTTGGAGAAAATATAGATTCTTTAGCAGATGTGATTTCTTTTGGAGTAGCACCTGCTGTAATATTATATGCAACAGCACCAACATACTGGATAATAATACCATGTGCTGTGATATTACTCTGTGGATTATTAAGACTAACCCGTTATAATACGATGCTTATAGATCAAAGAGGTCCAACAAGAACATTTGTAGGTTTACCAATACCTGTAACCTCATTCACCTTAGCAGCACTACTATTATCATCAGTATACGATGTATATGTACTATCAATACTCATGATAATAATATCAGTACTAATGATTTCACAGGTACCATATCCAAAAGTAAATGATAAAAGAGCAATAGGTATAGTTGCAGTATTTATGATAATATGTTTAGTACCTGGAATAAACGGATACTTTGCATACATACCATCATATTTACTATTATTAGCTTCATTACTTTACATCTTCGGAACAATTATATACGGATTTTTCTCAGAAGCTCAAATAAGAAATATTCAAGATAGATTAAGTGTTTTCAGAGATGGAATAAATAAAACATCTAAATCATCAGGTAACTTATTTAAAAGAAAATAATATTTCCTTTCTTTTCTATTTTTTTTAAAAAATTGTATATTTTAATATAACTACTTTCTTCATGTATTCATTATAACACATATAAAAAAAATATTATGAAAAAATTAAAAAATTTATTGAATTTTGATTATAAACATTATTATCAACAATTAAAAGATGCATTGGAAAATGAAAATACTTCTAATAAAAAAACACTACATAAAAGACATACCCGATACTTTGAAGAACAACAAAATAAGGAATTAATAATAGGTGGAGTTGTACTTTTTCTTATAGTAATTATCATCTTCTCTATAGGATATTATTTTCTAATTCTCAGTCCAAACATGGAAGAAATACAGAATGAAAAAAATATAAAAATTAATGAAGTTAATTCTTTATTTAAAGATAACATGACAGATGGTTCTTCAAAACAAGCTATTATTTCAAGAATAAATTCGGCAAATTCAGTGGAAGAAGTAGATTCGATTGATGTAGATTCGATGGCATATCCTATTTTAAAAAATGAATTACTTGATCAAATAAATCAATATAAGGATAAATATGATAGAGTTCAAGTAAATGTAAATGATACAGAGGATATAATGTCTGTAAAAAATGCAAGTGAATATGTTAATTTATCAACATCTCCTGAGTTAGCTGATACTCATATCGAAAGAGTAGATTCTGTTATAATACCTTTGAGTATTAATAGAAAACAAGCAGCAAGTGGATTATTAGATGTGGGTGATGTCATAGATATTTATAAAAATAATCAAAACATGTCTGCAGATTCACAAGATAATGATGAGAATAATTCTCTTAATAATACCACTTATGAAAATGATTCAACTTCTGATGTAATTGATGCGCCAAATACTGAAGAGTATAGTAATAACTCTAATACTAATAAATTAGTTGGTGGTTGTATTGTAGTATCTATTTTAAGGTCTAAAGATTCTGGATCTATAGATTCTAATATGGAAGTTAGTGAGTCACCAAATACACGTAACATAACTCAAACAGATAGTATGGATATTCAAGAACTTCTTGAATCTAAATCAGCAGGTGCTCTTGATGAAAATCAATTAAATCTTCTATTAGATAATTATGGTTATAGATTATCTAACTATGAAAGAACTTCTAATTTAGGTGATTTAGATGTTGATTATATTATAATGGTTGAAGTACCCCGTGATTCAGTAGATGATGTTATATCGAATATGGATAATCTTATTATAACAATACCTACTTATGATGCACCAGGATGGGTAAATTTAACAAGTAATTAGATTAGATTATGATTATATAACTTTATAATTAGAGGTGTGATGATTGAAAGAAGATTATTTTAAAAATTTATCTGATAGAGAACGAGCAATTTTTGAAGGTGGTATAAGTATGGGTGCATTATATCATCAATTTGTTGGTACACCTGTTAGTATTGATACCTGTTCTAGTTTAGAACGTGCTATTGAAGAAAGTATATTATTGCAACCAGCAGTTATTGATGTAGATGTTTCTTTGAATAAAGATTTGATAAAACAATCATCTGGAACTATGGGTTATACTTCTCTTGAAGGGAATATGTTAAATATTCAAATCACTACTAAAATTAATGAAATATCAGTATGTACATGTATATCATATATGGAAGATTTGGATTATCCTTTAATGTATATTAAAGATTAATCTTTTTTCTATTTTTAATTTTCATTATTATTTTCTTCTTCAGTTCCTGCCTGTAATTCTTTTATTTGTTCAGGTAATCTGTTAAATAACCTATCAATAAAACTCATATGCTGTACCTGACCTATAGCATAACTATATTTTTCTAATCGTTTTAATGTGTTGTTTAATTCATCCTGAGTTCTATTTAAACGTTCCTGTGCATGTTCTCTTTTATTTTTAATCTTAGTATTCTCTTGTACTTGCTTATTTGTTTCTTCTACTTGTTCTATGTACTTTTCTTCGAGTTTATTATTACTTTCTTTGAGATCTCTTAATTCTTTTTCTAGATTATTATTGTTTTCAGTTAGCTTTTTTAGATTGTTTTCCATTTCTTTAATTTTTTGTTGTAATTCATTATTTTCTTTGTTTAATCTGTCATTGTCACTTTTTTGCTGATTGATTAGGGTACTTTGAGTTTCTAACTCTTTATTGAGTTTATCATAAGATGTATTAAGTTTTTTAAAATCTTTTTTTAGACTTTCATGTTCCAGATTAACTTCTTTGTTTTCATTTTTTAAATTGTTGATTTTTGTTTTTGTTTTTTCAATATCTTCTAGATCATCATTAGTATAATTTTCGATTGCTTTTTCAATTTCTTCAGATGTATGTTTGTAAGTTGTTCCATATTCTAATTCGATTTTTTCCTGAAATTTGTCCCATAATTCTTTATCTAGTTTTATAGTTTTTCGTACATATTTTTCAGTCATATTACCCCTCATTATTTATTAATATTTGTTAATATTTTATATTAAAATTGTTGATTTTTGTTTTTGAAATAATGTTTTTTATTTCTTTGGATATGTTTATTTTTTAATAGAAATTTAATTTATTTTTTCAATTTTTGTTTTTTGTTTTTTAATTTCATCTTTTATATCTTGAAATATTCCTGAAATTTAATGTTTGTTTTTATTTTTCAAACATTTGTTTTCTCTGATTTTTTCATAATTTCATACTTCTAAAAGTATGTTTTTGAAATGTTGATTTTTGTTTTTATGATTTCTTTTCTTTAACCTATTGATAAAGGTTATAACTTAATTTTTTATTTAAAATAGTTTTTATATCAACAGGATTATATAACTGGAAAACAATGAGTAATTTTTAAATTAATGAGTTTATCTTGATTTTTTGAGCATGTTTTTTGGTGATATTTTTTTAGTATATTTTTCAATTTTCATGTTTTTTTACGAATTTGTTATAATTATTTTTAAAATGTTTTTTTCCATTTTTTCTTTTTTTAATAAGATATGATATTTGAATAATTAATTTTATAATTTGTAATGATTTTTTATATTCTTTTTAGTTATTTTTCATATTTTTAAATATCTAGTAATTAATTGTATAGTGTTTAAGATTTTTATTTAAAATATGTTTATATTTTATTTTGTTTTATTATACTTTTTCTTATATTATCTCTAAATATTGTGTATATTTAACAATATTATTAATAAGATAACAAACAAATATATTTTTAATGTGAGAATATGGATGTTTAAATTAATTTTATTCATCAAATCATGAATAAAGTATAATGATAATTTTATTATTTTAGATTTCATGATAATGACTTACAATTTTATTAAATAATTAAGGAAAGTATGGTTATTAATTTACTAATAAGGAGTAAAAAATAAAATATCAGAACTTTTACTTAATAATCAAAAGGTAATACTATGATATACATAAATGAAGAGTTATGTAAGGGATGCTATATTTGTATAGATATTTGTCCTAGAGATGTTTACACTCCATCTAAAAAATTAAATTTAAAGGGTGTACATGTACCTATTCCTGATAGTACAAAATGTGTCAAATGTCAATTATGCACTTTAATGTGTCCTGATCAAGTAATTTCAATAGAGGCTGATTAAAAATGGCAGATGAAAAATATTTTGTACAGGGTAATGAAGCTTGTGCACTTGGAGCATTAGCTGCAGGATGTAGATTCTTTGCAGGTTACCCAATCACTCCATCAACTGAAATTGCTGAAATCATGTCAAAAAAATTACCAACAGTAGGAGGACACTTTGTTCAAATGGAAGATGAAATTTCAGCTGTTGGTGCAATAATAGGTGCTTCTTGGGGTGGTCAAAAAGTAGTTACTGCTACAAGTGGTCCTGGAATATCATTAATGCAAGAAAATATTGGTTATGCAGCAATGACTGAAACACCAATAGTTATTATTAACATGCAAAGAGGTGCACCATCTACGGGACAACCAACAAGATCTGCACAAGCTGATATGATGCAATCACGTTGGGGAGCTCATGGTGATTATGAAACAATATCATTAACACCTTCATCAGTACAGGAATGTTTTGATTATACAGTTAAAGCATTTAACTTAGCTGAACAGTACAGATGTCCTGTATTTGTAATGGGTGATGAAATTGTTGGACATATGAGAGAAAAGATTATTGTACCTGAAAAGGTAGAAATTGTTCCAAGAACAATGCCTGAAAAACCTGATGGAGTATATCTTCCGTATAATGCACCAAAATATGGTACTGCATCTATGCCTTCCTTTGGACAAGGTTTTAATATTCATGTCACTGGATTAACACATGACAAACGAGGATATCCTAATACTGATGATGCTGATGTACATACTGAATTAGTTACCAGGTTATGTAATAAAATCCTAAAAAATAGCAGTGAAATGTCAATTATTGATGCAAGATTTATTGATGATGCAGATACAATTGTATTAAGTTATGGAATTCCATCAAGATCTGCATTAACAGCAGTAAAACAAGCAAGAGAAAAAGGATTAAAAGTAGGATATATTAAACTTGGCGTAGTATGGCCATTCCCAGCTGAGGAATTACTAGAATTAACCAAGAATGCTAACAGAATAATAGTACCTGAATTAAATTTAGGACAAGTATATCTTGAAGTAGACAGAGTATTAGGTAAACATGCAAAAGTAGAATTACTTCCAAAGATTGGTGGAGCATTACATACACCATCTGAAATATTAAATAAAATCATGGAGGATTAATAATTATGGATAAAACTTTAGAACACCCTCATAGATTTATGAAATATTTAAGGCAGGAAAGATTACCTCATATATTTTGTCCAGGATGTGGAAACGGTGTTGTATTAAACACTATATTCAATGCAATAGAATTATCTGATAAATCCTTTGATAATATTAGTATGGTATCTGGTATTGGATGTTCTTCAAGAATACCTGGATATGTAAAATGTGATTCATTACATACAACACACGGTAGAGCAATAGCATATGCTACTGGTCTTAAAATAGCAAATCCAAAACAGGATATTGTTGTAGTTACAGGTGATGGTGATGCAACATCAATAGGTGGAAATCACTTAATTCATGCAGCACGTAGAAATATTGATTTAACGGTAGTATGTATAAATAATGATATTTATGGTATGACTGGAGGTCAAATAAGTCCAACAAGTCCTGAAGGTAGTTATGCAACTACTGCACCATATGGATCTACTGATCAACCATTTAATATATCAGCAGTAGTAAAAGCAGCAGGAGCATCTTTCGTAGCAAAATATACTACAGCTCAACCTATACAAGTATCAGAAGCAATCAAACAAGGATTAGAAAACAAGGGATTTTCATTCATAGAAGTAGTATCTCAATGTCCAACATATTATGGACGTAAAAATAAAATGAAAACACCAATTGCTATGCTTAACTGGTTTAAAGAAAACACCATTACCCTTGAAAAAGCAAAAGATATGTCTTCTGATGAATTAAAAGGAAAAATAATTACTGGAATTTATGTAAATAAACCAAGAAAAGAATACGTAGAATCTATTGAAGAAGTAATTAAAGAACACTCTGATATCGACCCAGATGAAAATATTAACAAAGCATATATGGGGGATTAAGATATGAGAACTGATATAAGAATAGCTGGATTTGGCGGACAAGGAGTATTAATGTGTGGTATTGTAATATCTAAAGCAGCATCATTATATGATGAAAAATATGCAGTACAAACACAATCATATGGTCCAGAAGCAAGAGGAGGAGCATCACGTACAGAAGTAGTAATAAGTGATGAAGAAATAGATTATCCAAAAGTAGAACATCCAAAAATATTTGTAGCAATGTCTCACGAGGCATTAATGAAGTACATAGATGATATTCAGGAAAATGCAACTTTAATTATAGACCCTGATCTTGTACATGAAGAAGAAATATCAGAAATCATCAATGAAAGAAACATAGTTCTATATAAATCAAGAGCAACATTCGAAGCTGATAAAAAAATAGGACGAAAAATTGTAGCCAACATAGTAATGTTAGGATCATTTGTAGAGATAACAGGAATGATTTCTGAAGAAGCAGCTAAGAAAGCAATACTCGACAGTGTACCTAAAGGAACTGAAGAAATGAACCTAAAAGCATTTGAAGTTGGAACAAAAATAGTAAACAAAGAATAGGTGATTTAACCATGAATATACATGAATACGTAGCAAAAAACATATTTAAAAGAGGTAACATCAAAGTACCAGAAAGTCATTTAGCACACTCTCCTGAAGAAGCAGCAGAAATAGCTAAAAAAATGGACAAACCCGTAGCTGTAAAATCACAAGTATTATCTGGTGGACGTGGAAAAGCTGGAGGAATATTATTTGCAGATACTCCAGAGGAAGCAGCAGAACGTACCGAAGAATTATTCCAAAAAAGAATTAAAGGTGAAAGAGTAACAAAAGTACTCATAGAAGAAAAAGTTGAAAATAAAATTAATGAGTATTATCTTTCAATTATTCTAGACAGGGATGCTAAAAAACCATTAATCATGGCAAGTACTGCTGGTGGAATGGACATTGAACAAGTAGCAAAAGAAACACCAGAAAAAATAGTTAAAAAATATGTTGAACCACTAGAGGAATTCATGCCATATCAAGCTCGTAATATAGCATTAGAGATGGGAGTAGACACAAGTGAAATCTCTGAAGTAGGTAATTTCATCTGGAAACTATACAATGTATTTAAAGAATATGATGCAACTGTAGCAGAAATAAATCCACTAATGAAAACAACTGATGGATTCATTGCAGCAGATGCTAAGATGGCAATAGATGATGATGCATTCTTCAGACACACAAAACTCAAAGAATTTGATGAGTTTAAAGATGAAAAATTTGCATATGTAAAACTTGATGGTAACATTGCTGTTATTGGTAATGGTGCAGGTTTAACATTAACTGGTATGGATTTAATAAAATATTATGGTGGAGAACCAGCTACATTTTTAGATGTTGGTGGAGGAGCATCAGAGGAAAGTATTACACAGGCATTAGAATTAGTTCTTAAAAATCCTAATGTTAAAGTTATTTTCTTAAATTGTCTTGGTGGTATCACTAGGGCTGATGATGTAGCTAATGCTGTTGTAGATGTAGCTAAGGAAATGGAAGTTAAAGTACCTATGGTTATTAGACTAACTGGTACAAATGAAGAAGAAGGTCAAAGAATATTAAGAGAACATGATATACCTTTCGAAACTTCTATGGAAAGAGCAGCTAAAAAGGCTGTTTCTATTTTAAATGAATTATAACTAATTCCTATTCCTAATTTTTTTTACTATTTTTTTTATTTCTTCTTTTTTAGATTAAATTATAAAAACTACTACTTTTTTTTAGATTCAATTATTGATAAAATAAGAACATTATAAAAAAAATTTTTTAAGGAGGAGAATGTTAATTGGAGTAGTTAGTATTACTACTACTTCCATTATTATTTATTAATGATTGTAGCATATTCCATAATTGTTGGAATAATGTTTGTGAACCATTAGTATCAACATAATCAGATATCTGTGATTGGTAATCAGTAGCTTGGTCTTTCACTGATTGACTCTGTGATACTGATTGTACTATGAGATTTACATCATTGTTTGATAGGTTGATGTTATTGTTACTTGCTACATTATTTACTATATTTGTTATCGTCTGATTATCAGTTGTGTTTTGTTGACTTGCTTGTTCTTTGGCCTGTGAAACAAGATTTGCAACGTCATCTGCACTAGCATTAGTATTGTTCACTACTTGACTTTCAGTATATATCTCATTATTTGCTGCGTCTTTTAAATCACTTGGAATTTCTTTACCTGTTGCTGTTTCATATGATTTCATTACACCTGCAAGTGCGGATTCACCAGTAGCTGTTGTTGGTGATGTTACAATTACATGACCTTTAGTTATACCAGAAGAATTTAATGCAGATTTATACATACTTTCTGTTACTGTGGTAATTTTTGATTTATCAACGTCTACTTGAATATCATCATTAGTGTTTAAGTCAACCATTGCACAAGATAATACTTGATTTGAATTATATGTTTTATGACTTATGTCACCTGATATTTTATTAACATCATCTGCTGTGATTACTGTTTGTTTAACATGGTTTAAGTCAAGGTTTCCATTATCTTGGAAGTATTGGTCAACTGTATTTTTATAGTTTCCATTATTATATGTTGTTTCTCCGTAGGTAACAGCAACGTCACTTGTGTTATTGTCGTTGCTCACAGTATTAGTGATTGATCCTACAGGTACAAATAAGCCTACTGCAATAATTATTAAAATTATTACACCAACTATTTTTCCCCACATAATTTTTCACCTCTAATATTATAATTAACCTATTAGTTATTATATTTACGTGGTTTTTTGTCACCAAGTAATAATACTCTACTTTTCTCTACTTCATCTATAATTTCCATACTAGTTTCATCAGCAACATCCTGTGCAAATTTTTGGATGTCTACACTTTTAGGCATATTCTCCCATTCAAGTCTATTTCTAGAATCTCCCACAAACATGTATGCTTTTATTTCAACATAATCAATATCACTATTTTCAATAATTTTAGCATATTCACTAGCATGTGTCATATTCAAGTTTTTTACTGAAGTTATTCTGAGAACTTTCCTAGTATCTATACTAGATAATAATTCAATACTTTCCTGTAATTTCTGCCAACTATTATTCACCTGAGGTTTACATACTTTACGATATATTTCTTCATTCGGTGCATCTAATGATAAATATAATTGTGTTGGTTCATGGTCTTCAAGAGCTTGTATTTTTTCAGGAGATTCACCGTTACTAACAAGAAATGTTGTGAAATCCTGTTTATGAAATTCCTCAATTAGCTGATTAATTTCAGGATATAATAAAGGTTCACCTGCAAGACTTAGAGCAGCATTGTTTGGTTTAACACATTCTTCTAATTTTTTAGGATTAGCATTATCATTACCAAAAAATCCACATAATAACTGCTTCTGATTTTTAATACAGTCCTCTATTATAGTTTTTGGATCATCATAATCATCAGTATCCCATGATGTTTTTGTTATTTCAGTATCTCTCCAACAAAATAAGCATTTATTTTGACAATAAGGGACTGAAGGTGACATCTGTAAACATCTATGACTTTTAATACCATAAAATTGTTCTTTATAACAAGTACCTTCATCAACTATACTCTTTCTAGTCCAATGACATATCTTATTTGCAGCATGTAACTTATCTCCTGCAAAACGATAACCTTTCTTTTCTAAATCTTTTTGTTTTTTTTCTGAAATTAACATATTACTTTCTATATTTGTCAGTTCTTAGATAAAAATATAATTTAAAAAAAATACCTCAACTCATCCTATTAAATTAAATTACTATAATAATAATTAAGATATAATATATTAACAAGTAATAGAATTTCTATGTAATATAATAATATAGAAATTAACTTTTTTGATTAGTAGGTAATTTTATGACTAAAAAGGAAACACCAATAATAATACTAAATTATAAAACATATGCAGAATCAACAGGTAAGAATGCAGTAACGTTATCACAATATGTTCAAGAAGCAAGTGATGAAACAGGAGTAAATATGGCAATTGCACCGCAGGCAGTTGATTTATATCCAATTATTGAAGCAGTAGATATTCCAGTATATTCTCAACATATGGATAATATAACACCAGGGGGACACACAGGCTCCACATTACCTGAAGCACTTAAAGAAACAGGAATAACAGGTACCTTAATCAATCATTCAGAACAGAGATTAACACTCGCAGATATAGATGCAATAGTAGAAAAATCAAAACAATTTAATTTAACAAGTGTATTATGCACTAATAACGTAAAAACAAGTGCTGCTGCTGCATCTTTTAATCCAGATTACATAGCTATTGAACAACCAGAATTAATAGGTACAGGAATACCAGTATCTAAAGCAAGTCCTGAAGTTGTTGAAAAAACAGTGGAGGAAATACATAAAATCAACAATAATATTCCAGTACTATGTGGAGCTGGAATATCAACAGGTGAAGATATGAAAGCAGCTTTAGAACTTGGTGCTGAAGGAGTTCTTTTAGCTTCAGGAATTATTAAAGCTGATGATCAGAAACAAGCATTAATAGATTTAGTAAGTTTAATCTAAACCAACTAGTCTATTGAATATTAGGGGTTATTTTACATGGATTATAAATTTAATACAATAGATGATTTTGATTTTGAAGGAAAAACAGTACTACTAAGGGTGGATATCAATTCTCCAGTAGACCCATTAAGTGGTGATTTACTGGATGATACTAGATTAGTTCTACATTCAAAAACAATCAAGGAATTATCCGAGAGAGGAGCAAAAGTAGTAATATTAGCACATCAAAGTAGGCCTGGAAAATCAGATTTCACACCACTTAAACAACATGCATTAGCACTATCCAATATTCTAGGAAAAGAAGTACAATATGTTGACTCAATATTCTCAAGACAAGCACAGGATATAATCAAAACCATGGTAAATGGAGAAATAACATTATTAGAGAATGTAAGATTCTATTCAGAGGAAATGCCAAAACTAACACCAGAAGAACAAAGTAATACATACATGGTAAAAACATTAGCACCACTAGCAGATTATTTTGTAAATGATGCATTTGCAACAGCACATAGATCTCAAACATCTATAATAGGATTTGCTAAAGTTCTACCAGCAGTTGCTGGAAGAGTAATGGAACTAGAACTAAACTCATTATATGGAATATTAGATAATGCTAAAGAACCAAGAGTATATGTACTTGGAGGAATTAAAGCAGATGATTCTATTAATGTAATGGCTAATGCATTAAAAACCGATAGTGCTGATTATATATTAACAACAGGTTTAGTAGCTAATATATTTTTAGTAGCTAAAGGAATTGACTTAAAAGAATATAATTATAATTTCATTATAGAGAGAGGATTTGAAGAGTATATTGATATAGCAAAAGATTTACTAAAAGATTACTCTGATAAAATAATATTGCCTGTAGATTTAGCTATTCTTGAAGATGATAAAAGAGTAGAATATCCTATTGATAATATTCCTAATTTACCAATATATGATATAGGTAGTAAAACAATTGAAATATATAATCAAAAAATCCTATTAGCAAAAACATTATTTGCAAATGGACCAGCAGGAGTATTTGAGAAAGAAGGATTTGAATTAGGAACAGAATCTTTATTAAACACTATGGCTGAATCAAAGGGATTTTCTATAATTGGTGGAGGACATTTAGCAGCTGCTGCAAGTAATATGGATTTAGACGATGAAATTACCCATATTAGTAGTGGTGGTGGAGCAAGTATAAATCTCATAGCTGGTGAAGAATTACCTGCTGTAAAAGCTTTAATTGATTCTGCTAAGTTAAATAAGAATTAAATAATTTTTTCAAAATTTTCTGAGGTATTATTGTTATTTTTTTCTTTTTATACTTTTTTTAAGGGATTTCTCATTATTTGATTTAATCAAACAGTAACATTTATATACTATGCTTAACTAAAATAATTAATAGCTCTTAACACTTTATACGATATAGTGTTAAATACTTTAGATGCCTCAGTAGCTCAGTCTGGTGGAGCGCTTGACTTGTAATCAAGCGGTCGGGGGTTCAATTCCCCCCTGGGGCTCTA
>AUXO013812243.1_pt1 | contig 37685 bp, 68 predicted proteins | sample 768731 | NCBI WGS metagenome assembly AUXO01 (sample SAMN02715735, study PRJNA202380) | gut metagenome | biome: sheep rumen | host: Ovis aries | place: New Zealand: Palmerston North | reverse complement strand
CTGCGTCTTTCGCCATTTAAATATACAAATGCACCATAATCGCTATATGCCATTATTTTATCTCCTCTTTAGATAACCTCATATCCGCAAAAACAGCAATGTCTAAATCTTGCGAGACCCTTATAAAATCTACGTTTTCAGTTTTTTAGATAAGTAATAAATTCATTCTTTATTTACTCCTTTTTCATCTTAGCAAATCAGATACTATCTTCATTTGCTCTTCTGTTGGATCTTCAAGCCATTCGACAAACTCCTCTTCCGGCATCTTTTTAATTTTGTCAAAATTAGTCATTATCTGTTTTAACCCAAACTCCCAAAACCACTCCGTCCGCTTCGCTTTCACCTGTGAAGTGTTCGGGCATAGCACTTGTTACTACAAGGTCTTCGTATTCTTTCGGGCAATAAGAGGCGGGAAAAGCACCCGCCCATTCGCAATTCATAATCAGATGGATCACCTGTTCATCTGGAACTAAAGATAAGATATCTTTTACTTTCATTTCTTCTTCCTTTCGCTTCGATGATTACGGGTGCATCATGTATGCAATCCCAACTATACGCATCATCCGGTGTAGTACATCCATCCCAATCACGCACTATGTCCGTCTTTAATGCATCCCTGTCAATCAGATCCCCATGATGTTTCGGGATTTTAACAAAAGGACAACCAGAAAGTCTTCCATGGTATTCAAAATCTCTGTCGATTTCACTATGAGTTATTTCGCAGCGCAGTGATGACAAATTAAAATAACAAGAGTTACAGTTTTTTGGCATTTTTAGCCCTTTAACAAATACACTCATCTTCTCGATTCCCTCTTGGGTTTAGTATCTTGCCCATGATGACATCATAAATAACACCACCGATTTCATCCCTGTCAAGTTCGTGAAAAGGATATTCACGGATGTGCTTCTCGACCATTTCACGGATTAAGGGACGGCTGTTAGCGCATTCTTCATCCAGGATCTTTACAGCCGGAGACTCCGTCCTGTCCCATACATCCTGTCTCCGAAAAATCTGCCATTTTATACTGTCATCACGAATAGCACTATCAACCTTTTCTCTCAGCGTCTTTTCGAAATCAATGCTATGTTCAGCCCATTCGATTTCGATCAGTTTAAAAATGTACTCTGCCGTGAAGTTTGCCAGAACACGCTCCATGTCAACTTCGTCCTTTATCTGAGAGCGGATTGCTCGTCTGATCTCATCTTCTACGATTTCAGAAAGCTTTACTGGTGAAATGTAATCAAAAGCGTCAATTGTTATATTCATCGCTTACCTCACTTCAAATCATCTGCCGAAAAAACAGAGGTTAAAGGCGGGGTCGTCTTAGGAGTTGTTGTGATTGAATTTCCCCATGTATAAGGGGCATTGATCTTTACGTTGTAACCATCCTGCCACACCTCGTTAAGCAGCGTTTCCAGTTCTTCTTTCGTGAACTCGATTTTTCCATCACTGTTTGCTACAAATACTTTAACCATTTCTTTCCTCTCTTCCGACATCATCTGGAATAATATGTGGTCTGCTCATGTACGCAGGAAAAATAACCTGTGCTTTAATATCATCACTAATTCCTTCTTGATAGTAAACCTTGTCGAAACGATGTCCTCTGTTACTTTCGTTTGCGTATACAAAATGAATTTCGATTGTCAAATAGTGGTCACGATAGCATATCATGTTTTCGCCAAGAGAATACAAAGAGAGACAATCCATCGCTTGCTTTTTCAGTTTTGCATAGATATTTTTCTTCCATTCGATATCCTTGTAAAAGATCCCGATTTTTATACTGGTTATACCTAACATTTGCTCTTCTGCTCCTTCTCTTTCATGTGGGCTTCCAGATACAATGTATACTCTCTGTCTTCTTTGTACCCAGCGCATCCGTTAACCCTTGGGACATGGAAATTTCCTATATCATCAAGCCATTTGACATATCTTCTACACTGCATTCTCTCCGTACACCGGAGACAAGTGATATCATCCTTCATGTGTATACTCCCGTAAATATCTCAGCATTTCCCCTTCTTCTGGAAAGAAAAGGTCTATCTTTTTCTTAGCCATTAACCACCCGAAAAAGTTACTGCAAAACTGCCCAAATCTCCAATCTGGAAAGTACGTTTTGTGGATATCTTTTAACTCATCATAAAAAGTATCTAATCTCTCTGGATTTCTCACACTTCACCTTCTCCCACATCCTCTTTCAGCCAATCAACTACCTTCTGCTTTACCCTTTCGTAACTCCAGGTATTATCAAACTCCGCAAACGGAGTAAACCACGATCTTCGATAGACTACTACAGGCTTCCCGTCTTCCCACCAAAAAGTATCATCATTGCATTCTTCGATGAGGTTTTCGGCAAACTCTTCTTCCGACATCTGCCGGATCGTGTCAATTCTTCTCATTCTTTGCTCCGTAGTGTTTGATTATGTTCTCTAATTCGGCACTATTAGTCATCGACTGGTTTATAGTAGTCATCAACTGGTTTATAGTTGTCAGAAGAGAAATGTTTGCTTTATCCAAACATTTGTTAACTTCTTTAAGCTTCTTAATATTGTCTTCTTCTTCTAATACAGGCAGTTCTTTAATCTGGGTTAAAATAGTTTCCGCTACCACAGGGCGGGCATTATTAACCTTGCAACACGCTATATACATCCGCAACGATTCTATTACGGGTTCAATATCAACAATTCTCATTCTTACCCCCGATGCCTCTGAGCGCATATTTCAAACCATATATCGCACCATCTTTATATGCGATTTTGGTTTTCATCTCACACAATTCTTTCGCAAGCTTTTCATTCGTCATATTCAGACTAGCGTTTATCTCTTTAAGTTTCATGGTAGTCTCTGCTAATTCCGCATCGTGCTGCTCTTTTGTTATGGTATACATTTCGGAAACTACTGATTTCGGTTCTGTGAAAAATTCAATGAGGTAAACGATTTCTTCGATTGCCTGTTTATAACACCACAGGTTTTTATAGTTTGAGTTTCTAAGGTCATGTTGAAGGTTTTTTAACCACATAACCGCTTCTTTTTTCGTCATCTCAATTCTCCTTTATATGGTTCTGGCAACGGCTTCCATGCTTGAACATCGAAGTTCCACGCTGTATCAAAATATCCGGCAGGCACGGAATATTCGCACTCACCAACAGCAAACTTACCAGACCCCCATTGACCAGATACTAAATAACTGCCGTCCGTCTTAGGCATCCCCTTTGAAATGGGTGTCCACTGCGTTTTTACCGAGTCATCAATTAAATCAATGATTTCGTCAATCGTCTGCTCGTAATGCTGTAAGTTTTTGCATCCTGTTCCGATGTCATTCTTCATGTTTGTCAGCCACATGACTGCTTCTCGTCTTGTCATTCCAACTCTCCTCTAAAGGGTTCCGGCAAAGACATCCAGGCGATGACCTCGATTCTCGTTCCAGCTACCCGGTATTCGTCCCACGGACTTGACCAATATCCGTCATCGCCGTCATAGTAGGTTGCCGTCTCTGTGTATCGCTTGTTCTTGTTCCCGTTGACGATATAAGTGGTCAGCACTTCTTCGCTGTTTTCTGGCAACCTCTCAGAAACAGGTATCCATCCTGTTTCTTTTACAGGCATACTCTCTATCTTGTTTAAGATGTGCACATATGCATCTTTCAACCCGCCTAAATAGCCATAATCCCATGTGACCTCATATTCGTTTTCAATAAACTCGACAAGGTCTTCTTTATCAATCGTCTTCATTCGTCATCGCTCCCATCTTATACAGGTATCGGCATCCACGCTTTTACGCAATTCGGTCTTGTATGATACCCATGTTCGATGCTCCACTTACCCTTCCTGCATTTTGAAAACATCACACCATCGTTCCATTCTTTTGAAGTAGACGAACCGCCTTTATAATCTGGTGCGTAAACGAGATATACCCCGTCTTCCGGTAGTTTTTCGGAAACTGGAACCCACCATTCTTTTACAGGCATCTCTTCTATCTTTCGCAAGATTTTCGTACAAGCTTCTTCGACACCGACAGCATATTCAAGATAACTCCACTGTTGATCCCTCATGGCATCGATATAATTGACAAGAGGTTCTTTACTAATTGCTTTCATTTTTCATCTCTCTTCCACAATTGTGACAGTAGTTTCCTCTCTCTGTTGTAGCGTATCCGCATTTTGAGCAACTGTATTTTCCAGGAGTAGTGATGCTTTCTATCCACTCCCCTTTTTTATTCTCTTTTCCTTCACTTATTGCCGTTAAAAATCCTGCAATGAAAGAAGCTACCTTCAAAGGAAACTTCGACAGCACTGTCAGCGCACCCCAAGCAATAACCACAATCAACATTACAGGCCAAGTAACCAGACTCATGAGAAAGTACAGGGCTGCTCCGTAACTCTCCACATCATCCTTGTCATACCACAATTGAAACCCCATAAAAATCGTTGTTCCGATTAAATAGAGGATGCTTATCAAAATAATTTTAATCATTTCTCTCCTTAAACTTCATATCTAAATAGTGAGGATAGTCCTTCTCAAAATCCGTTGTTTGTAAAAAGTCATCGAGATACCTCTTTGAAGCTGCTTGTAACTGGCAAAACTCCCTAAACGATTTCTTCTTAAACAGTGACGGCTGGTTACACCATCTTGCCAGTTCGATATAGATACCTTTAAAAGGTGACTCGACATACCGATTGAAGCGCATGATATACGGCAGACAGCGGTACTCCATGAGCAGTTCTATCCTTCTGAACGTATCCACAATGTCTTGATACCAAAAATCCGTCCATTCATCCTTCCGGTCGAACCCGCAAAAAACATAAAATTTCGGCTTTACCTGTGTGTACTGACGGATAAGCTTTAACTTCTGTTCAATAATTTCGTAGTCTGCGATGTTATCGAAAGCAAAAATATACTCCCCATCGTATTTACTGGCAAACAACATTTCACACTTTTCTGGTGTAAGAATTCTCTCATCCAAGCCTTGTTTGAACTGGAAGCGTTTTCCAGAAGCTTGAAGGTCTTGTAACATCTCTTTCCATTTCGGATGACTCAGAAAATTATCATCGAGTAAACAGATCTTTTTTCTTGTCGGGTCGAAGAATTCATTTAAAGGACTATGCATCTCCGCTTTTTTATAGTTTCTGTTCACGCAAAATTCGCACTGCCGGAAGCACCCTCTGGTCATAAAACCTATAGAGTAGTCAGTATAATATTTATATTTACTGGGTTTCCCGCCGTTCGAAATCTGCTCTGCTACCCATTCATCATACAGGTGATAATCCGGCATCTGATGCTCTATGCATTCTGGCAGTTTTGGTGCTTTGTCATAATAGAAACCTGTGCCACCATAAAACACATTAGGCAATTCCAGAACCCACGAAGGAACCTCTGTATCTGTAAATACTTTTGATATATATATATATATATTCTACTGATACCAGTTCGTCCCAGTTTGTAATAAGAGTGACATCGTCTCCGATGCTCTTGTGATATCCGCTGATTTTCATGGATGCGAGATTAGGGAAACGATGTCTTTTCCTGCTGATTAAATCAGCGTCAACTATACCTATTCTTCTTTTACCCATTCGCCCTCACAGTAGTACATTGGATAATCTCTTAAAGGAATTCTCTTCCACGTTCCCACGCTGTCAATCTGCTTAAATTCGCGCCATCCTGTTTCGTCCGCATACCAGCAAAGATCCTTAAGTTCTTTGTTACTGGTAATCACAATCTTCTCAGCTTTATTATAAATCTCTTCATCGAAAACATCGCCCTTTTGAATACGGTAAACATTGCCGCCCATATCGTAGAAGCTAATGTTAAACAATGCAGAATGAAAAAGCTCTGCTTCATAGGACATACACTTCAACATGTCCTCAAAAATCTTGCCGTCATCGGCTTGGAACATCATAATTTCTCTCATGGTTATCTCACCTACTTTACGGGAAATGGCTCACCGGTTGCCCACAGCAGAATCACAGCTACAAAGAAGATGCACCCTAAAAACGCCGTCCAAAATACCATGTCATCAACATCTGCATCAGCTATAAAGGAAAGAATGAAAGGCGGTAACCAATAAATGGCTAACGCACAGCAAGCAACTCCTATCCCTTCAAATATTCCCATTTCGCCCTCCAAATAATCCGTCTAAAACTCCACCTACCCATTCCCCTATGCAAGTCAAAACCTCAACCGCAAAGATAGGTATGAAAATAAACCAAACAACCAGCATTACAATCATCATATAAAATTTATCGTCTTCGTTAGTAAGCCATTGTGGCCTAAAATGCTTTGTCAGCCCGTAAGTTAAGACAGCGAGTACCGTCCATGAAACGATAATCAGCAGGATTAACATTTACTTCGCCTCTCCTTTTCTGCCAGTAACAATTCTTTCCAACGCAGCCAACCAGGCTTGTCAATGCGCTCGTCCCCGTAAAGATTCATTTTTTCTTGGAATTCGCAATCCTCAATCATGACCCCAAGGTCTTTGTCTGGGATCTCTACCAGATGCCCTTCAATGATCCTTCGCACCAGATCCGGCATATAGGTCTGTCTGCCTTGACAATATCTAAGAGCGCAAATTGCGAGAGTTCCAAAATCTCCCTGTGAAAGATTTTTAATTTTCATTCTTTTACCAACCTCTTTCCACATTTACTGCAAAAAATCAATTCCCCCGAATAACAAAATTTCGAACCACACTTAAAACATTCTTTAACTTGCCATGGATGGTCATTAGTGTTAATTCGATCCCCTGTCTCTACTGTAGGAGCATCTTCCACCTTTTCTAAAGCTAACCCCAATAAACACGCATCGCACATCACTTCCCTTTGCTTTGGAGTATATGGGCAATTCAGATTGCATAATTCTGTTAGTCCATTTGTCAGTGCGTCAGCATCGATCGAGCGCATCCTCGTCCCCTTCTTCGATAATCCCATCCAGATAGTCTCTCATTTCAATCGCTGCTTTATAGGCTTTCTTACCCATTTCTCTCATAGACCCCTCATAGCGGTCTTTATTCACCGCTACTCTCTCAAGGTCAAAAAGTAATTGAGCAATAACAGAAATCAGCTTATCGACATTTTTCGTGCGTTCCCTGTCTATTGCAGAGTCTCCGTATGGTTCAGTTTCTCCAATCAGTGTGCGTGTGATATTAATAATTGTATCGGCATCAATTGCTTTCATTCGGTTCTCCTCTCTGCCCTGTGTTTCAGAAACTGTTCCCAACACGCAACTCCGACAGGATTTGGGCAAGTATCAATTACCTCACATTTTTCCGGCAGCCATTCATCTATGCCGTTGTAGTTACAAGCGCAAGTATCCCCAAACAATTCCGCTAACAAGCAGGCTACTGTATGATTGTTCCATTCCTCTGGGTCTGGTTGTGTAACTTTCCGCTCTTCCACCTCTTCTTTTATGACCCTATCTTTGGGTTTAAAATAAGTGCAAAATTGGATGCTGCCAGAATACCAATCTTTCTGTCTTAGCTTTGTAATGCGTTTACCACCATGGCAAAAAGCGGACATTCTAACCCTTTCGAAATATTTACAATCCCAACAATTAGGTTTCATTCCGGTTTTCCTCTTCCCGTAAGCACAAAATTGATAGTCAAATTCATGCTCTTTCACCTTGCCTCTTATGGATATTAGAGGACAAATCTCGTCAGCATACCCGATCTCGACATTATGCTTTTTGCAATCTTTACAGTAAACAATCTCTGGCTGTACGGGTGGCATACGTTCTACATAGATAGCCGCTGTGATCATCCCTTCAGCAAGGAATAAATCAATCGCCGCCTGTCGGCTAATAGCATCATCTTTCATAATGATCCTCTACCCTTCTTTTGCACAATGTGCACGGAGATGGATATCCGTTTTCAACTTCATTCTCCCACTTACCCAAGTGCTTACATCCTTCACAGGTTTTCTGCTGTTCAGATTTCAACTCTTCTACTGTTTTTCTGATAACCCGACAAAATCGTGGACAATAATGTTTCTGATAATCGTACTCTTTACAGTTATGACACCACTCATCTTTTCTTGGGGCTGTGTCAAGCGTCCAACCTCTGGCTTCCAGTAAACCGACAAATTCCTGCCATTCGTCTTCTATCATGCTGTCGATATATCTCATTATTTCAGTCAGTGTAGGATTGTAAACTGGCTTAATGGTAGGTTGCGTTTCGAGAAGCTTCATCGCACCAGCAAGCACCCCACACTCTGTGGAGTCCACTCCATATCGCATCTCTAACAGTTTAAGTCTGTTTGCGTAGATATCCATCAAGGCATCTCCATCAACTAGTCTTCCCATCTTTTTCTTTTCTCTCTCCTGCACCGCAAAAATAATCGCCGTCAAAGTAAACCGCATCGGCAACATCAAACTCGTTGATGAGATACTGGCAGTACTTACACATCCCATCGGATGTCATGTGAGCAAATTTGCATTCTTTACAGCGCACTATCTCACAGGCAATAAGCCCATCTAACCGCTTCCGCACTCTGTTTACATAGTCCACAACTGCTTCTGCGTTTTCCTTGCCCTCTATATTGATATCATCGTCAAGGCAGCGGATCGCATCTTTCCTCTCGATTAAGTCCATAAGGCTTTTTTAACCTTCCTCTCGATGTTTTTGCAGATAGTTATAAGGTCTTCGCCCCAGGGTTCTCCGAGTTCTTCGCTGAGTTCTTCATTTAATTTCTTACAGGCTTTCGTTTCTCTCGTCATCGCTGCGAGGAATATCCGCTGTTCGCTATCTGTTAAAGGTTCTGTTTCTCTTGCATTTACTGCCGGTATGGAATACAACACATTCAACATTTGCCATTTGCTCCGTGGGCTTGAAATAATCCTACGGGCTGTATCTTTGTAAATCAGTTCTCTCATACGAACCTCAACTTTCTGTCATCTATTTCCATGTTCTTAACTCTTTCCAGTGTCTGCCGTTTACGCTTTGTAAGATCCTCAAGTTCCGCAAGGTCTTTTTCAAGTCTGGTAATCACTTTTTTTCTGTCCTTACAGGCTCCCTTTTTCACAAAAAATCTTCCTTTAACATTATTGGCAACCTTGTACCTGTCTTCCGTTCTGTACTCTAACCAATCCTCTTCATACCGAACCGACTCGACTTCCTTCCGGTCGAGGATGAATTTAAAACTGTCGAAATTCTCATCCGTCAGTTCAACTAACTTTGAGGTAAAGATTGAAGAGGTGTCTTTCATGTAGTAGATGCCGTCAACGATTTTCGGGTAAAATTCCCAGTTCATCGTATAGTACGGATCGTCAGCACAATAATTACTTTTATCCAAAAGATATGCCGGATTAGGGTCGCATCTGTACAAGCCGTTCATATTCAGTTTTTTAATATTCTCTTCACTCAGCATCTCTTTCTTCTCCCTCTAAGATTTTGACAAGGTCTTCTACAACTTCATCGTATTTCCAGTAAGGATAATCGCCATACGGGGTTGAGTAACCAGGAACAGTGATTGTAAAAAAATCCCCATCAAAACTTTCATCTTCGGTATCCACATTTTTTGAAATGATAAGAAATTTCGCAAGCTGTCTGGTTGTCATACCTCTGACACGATCAATCTCTTTCATCCGACTTCCTGTCTGACTTCCTTCCTATTTAAAAGAGAGAGCGTTAAGCCCTCTCTAATCTACTCTCTAATCTATAGTTACTAATCTCTTATTCTATTTTCAGATATCGTCTTCCCCACAATTTCCGTAGTAAAGCTGACACCCTCACCAAAATCCAACAGGACATCTCTTGCAACATTCTCATACAGGGTTGAGCGGACACCATGAGGATCTCCTAAATCGTCCGCATAATACTGAGCGATTTCCTTTTTAAACACCACATAGGTTCTGGAAGCGAACGGAACATCATCATCTTTTTCGATAAATGAGAGGATGGGGTTTCCGGCAAAAGCATTTTTAAACAATTCGTATTCAGATGGGCTTTTTTCCTTGTAACTAACATTAATGATGAGTGTTACGTTTCCGAATTGCTTGTCTGGTGGCAGAAGCTGGGCTATTGCTTCCGCTTTTGCTCTGTCTTTTACGTTAAGAGTAAGCCTGTAGCTTTTAGCGTCCCATGTAATATTGATATCGGGGTCTTTACCGAAAAGGAGCGTGATTTTCTGTTTGTAAACGATCCACGGGGGTGCAAGACTAACTGTTTTATCCATATGATTTTCCTTTCCTTGTTGCAAAACTTCCTTACGCTTAATCGAGCCATCTGACAATCGGTTCACTCTGGCTGTTTTTCTCCCAGATGTACCACGCAGATGTGAGTAGGCTGTTCCAGTGCTTGCCTGTTTTGGGGTTTACGGGCTGACCGGAAGGGAACACCTGTATCCTTCTTCTGAAAACATAAATGTACTTCGGGGGATGCTCATCGAATAACTTCTTCCGAGATAATCCTTCCAAAAACTGTATCTTTAAAAACAGTGCCAGTTTTCCATCGTCTGCCAGTAATGATAAACACTTCTCGCAGAAATCCTGTGCGTATTTGTAAGGCGGGTTCGTAATAATCGTGTCGAACCTGTCCTCAAAATCCATGTCGAGAAAATTCCCGATGGTTGTATCCTTATATCCTCTGTCTACTAGGTCAATGCAGGACATATTCCCTTCTGGAAAGTGATCCTGTAAAACATTAGCGATATGCCCACCACCTACACAGGGTTCAAGGATTTTCTTACCTTTAAAGGTAACCGCATCAAGCAGCATCTCAACCGCCTGTGGGTTTGTAGCATACCAATCATCAGCTATTCTGCCGTTAGCGGGATTTCCACCCGCTAACCATGCGCTGTTCACTCCGTCCGAGATGGATCATCTCCTTCCTCTTTGAGGTTATATTCATGTGCAAGCCCGTTCCACATTTTGATTGCGTCTTCCAATGTATGGAAAGCCATATCGTAATATTTCCACTGAGTGTTTGATATGACATACGTTATAGAGCCTTCAGCTATATGGATTTTCGCAACAAGAGAATATGCATCGAAATGAGCAAGACAGATAACAGCGTCCTCTCTGGAATTTTCGAAATCTGCCAATGACAGATCCCACATCTTTTTCATTTTTCTTCTTCTCCTTCCTTGAACTCTTCCATTTCTTCTTGTGTCAACTCTTCCTGCGTTAACTCTTCCTGTGTCAACCTCAAGATTTCTAACAGTTTCTTCGCAAATTCCCGCTCTTTGGAATTCTCATTCGCCTTCCAGAAATATTCCTTCGCAAGGTTGAATACTTCATGTCGAAGCTGTGAGTCTTTAGTGGTGTCTGCCATATAGGCTTTCATTTTTTCTATATAGTCTTTGTTTATATCAAGTACCGCATTTTTATACATTTTGCGGACTTTGTTGTAAGTGTCCTCTACCGCTTCGTCCATCATTGCCTGGATATCCGGTGGGTAAATAAGATAATTTCCGTAAGTGTCGAGATCGTCCTTTACTCTTTTGATGAGTATATTTGTAATGCTGTCTTTAAGTTTTTTTACGTTCTCTTCCCCTAACAGGGAAATCAATTCAATTGTTCTATTCATTCTTCTTTTTCCCTTAACCGCATCGCCCACCTATGCCAGCCGAAACACCACCTGTAGGCTTCATCATCGGTATATCCGGCTTCCACCATGGTTTTGTAGAGTTCTTCTCTGTAATGGTCATAGGAAGGAATATGGATGCCATCTATCATAGCTTTTTTACCAAAAGCTTCTACTCTGTTTACGATTTCTTCCAGGTAATCAACATCTGTGTTATAAAAATTTATTAATTCAAGTGCCTTTTTCTTATCAAAAGGCTCATGTTTCCGCTTGCACTTCTTCCAGTAACGAAGCACTTCTTTCAATTTCCATGTGAGAATCTCTTCTTCTTCCTCGTCCACATAAGATTTTTCTCTCAGCCAGATACAAATGTTTCCGTCTTTATCCCCGTGTTGAAGCGATGCCAAATATGGGTAGTATGGGATTAGATCTTTCTGGCAATCGATCCGCAAGGGGATGAGTCCGTTTCCCCTTGCATAGATTTTTACTTTGTTGAAATCCTTGTTTTCGTGGATATCGACAAGAGCATCATAGACATCGCATTTCCCGCTGTATCTCGAAATGGCTATCACCCCCTTCTTTAATGGCTTTCAAGGTCATGTTTCTGAAACCCACATCCCTTTTACATCTGGTCTTACATTTACGGGCAACAGCAGTACCACAATTCCGTCTATTAAATCATCCTCTTCGAAGAGGTAGATAGGATCAAACAAGCCTTTAACCCACATCTCACGGGCATCAATCGCTTCCATCGCAGCGATCAGATATCTCACGTTAACCGCCGGACAATCCTCACCTTCAAGAGCCTTGTAGATCACTCTGTCACGTTTCCTTCCTACTAGTTCGTGAAACTGTTTTTTCAGTTCCGAAACAGAAAGAAGTTCAACCCTGTGGAAGTTTTCTCCATATTTGAAAATCCTGCCCATCATGTCTGGAATGATACTGGGTAAATCAATCTCCGTCATCCGCTCATCGTCTGCAATGTTAACCGCCAGCGGATGGCTATTCGGGATTCTTACTGCCCTGTAGAGGTCAAAAAGGTAAGTGTATTCGGGAGTAACCGCATATCTCGTTCCAAAAGAACCAACGAATTCACTAAGCTTCTTTTTAATTTTCATTCCTTTTCTCCTTCAAAAATCTGGTGTTGATGCTTCTGATTTTTTTGATTTTCTCAATCGATGCCTTAAATTCTTCGTACAGGATCACCATTTCATCTTTGGTGAAATCCATGTCGGGTTCCAGGATTTTGCAAACCTTTCTCATGTTGATAGGTCTGAGTCCTTCTTCTGTCGGGTCGATAGTGCTTGTAGCCATTTTGTTTTCCGTGTGAACCGCATCATCCGCTTCACTGGCAACAACAAGTGCGCTATACAGGATCACCACCACTAAACAAGCCCCTAAGATTGCCATGCCAGTTAACAACATTATGCGGTTTTCTCCTTTCTTCTCTTTTCTTTTTCGGCTTTTCTTGCCGTATATTTTTCTGCAATGTCTTCAACAAAGAAGATAAGAATGTAGTAGAGAACTCCGAGCAGAGCCACTGTGCAGGCTGTTTCCGCTCCGTCAAAGCGTTCCATCGGAAGCAAACCAATCGTGATTACCATTAACAGCATATTGAGCATTACTTCCGTTCCCGTCAGTTTCCCGTACATCAATTCTTTCATCTGCTTCACACTCCTATCCTCTCTGTTGTTGCTTCTTCTGGAACTAGTCCTTCTGATGTCAGTCCATCGGACGAAAATCCATCGGATTTGAGTCCACACTGCTTCATTCCATACCGATACTTTTCTTCAATCGTTCCGGTGAAAGCGGAGATAGCTGGTCTATACCGCTTCACAAAATCCGTCAGCCAGTTAAAAACAAGGTCTTCGTGATCCTCTCTCACCGCTTCTTCTACCAGTAACAGAAGAACGATAATATTTTCTTCTGTGTAAAATTCCGACTCACCTGTTTTTTCAATCCACTCCTTGAGGATATCCGCATACAAGGAGAGATCGTCTACTTCTTCTTCTGTCAGAAAATCCTTGTGCTTTGCTTCAATGTAAGCTAAAGCAGCTTTATCCGAGTCTTCTACGGGCAGTGCATCAAAGAATTCCGCACACTGGGAAACGCTCTTCTGTTTGATTTCCGGCAGAACACCGAGGTGATCCATCATCAACTTGAACAGGAAGTCAAGCTTAATCTCGACAGCCGATTTGTCCTTCGTGCTTTTATGCATGGACGAGATTTCAAGCCAGTTCGTGTCATCGATGGTTTTTTCTTCCATCTCTTCGAAGTGTTCCAGGAAATCGATAAACTCATCGTCATCTCTGCCAAGCTTCGAAAACTTATCAAACAGTGCCAAGAACAGGAAGCCGTCTTTCGCTCCGAAAAATCTGCTTTTCCCGCCCCTAGGCAGTGACTCTTCCAACCTCTCGATGAGATCACCCAGAGCGTCAACCACACTCATATCTGTCAGATTTTCCTTAAGGAAGGAACTGTTTTTCTCGTTTGATTTGTTCCATTCGTTCGGGAAGTTAATCAGCATCAAAGCTTCTGTCAGCATCCGCTCGACTTTGCCGTTACGGATATCTGTATCGCTGACATTTGCATACTGGTCGAGGAAGAAAGGATATCTTGTAAGTTCCTTAATCTTTCCTGCCAATGTTCCCCCGATGTAAGTTATTCCCTTCTGCGCTGCCGTCATCGGCTTACAGGTGTTGTAGCTTCTGATATGATATTCAAGGTCTTCATCTGAGCAATCCAGAAAAACTGTTGCAGTGAATTCGTACATATCGAAACGCTGCTTCAACTCATCCGGCAGATCCTTGTAGCCTTTTTTACGGATATCAAAGCTGACAGTTTTGTATGTTCTCTGCCCATTTTCCACTACAACCTTCGTGTATTCCACGATAGGACGCTCGATATTCTTTCCGATACGGAACTGCCCTCTTCTGAACATTGCAGCCGTTGTGCATCTCTGCTTTCCGTCAATGAGATAGAAACGAGGAGCCTGTTCAGCAATGATTATAGGAGGGATAGGATAATCGTTGAGGATACGGGCAATGAAGTTATCCCGAATCGAGGAACTCCACTGAGAAGCGAGTCTCTGAAGGGGATAATCGTCAATGAGATGTCCCGTCTGAAGGTCTTTATCGACCCACTCTACTGAATAGATTTTAGTTTTTGACTTTTCCGCTGACATTTGGATTTCCCCTTTCAGTGACAATGTGTATTATTTATCCGATTAAAAGCAATTTACTCATTTCATAGGAACGCATATTTTCCAGCTTGCGTTCCATTTCCTTCTTGGTGAGTGACAGTATCTTGGCGATGTCTGTGTAGGATTTTCCTGCCATGATAAGGTGAGCGATCTTCCGCTCTGTTTCCGGCAGTGCCTTTAAATAGCGGTCTGCCTTACTAGCTTCTTCTCTCACTATTCTTTCTTCCGCTGTGGGTTTTCCGTCTGGGATCATATCTGCCAGTGTGATACAATCCCCGTCTTCTTCGATTGAAATATCCAAAGAAAATGTTCTGCGAAAATCCCGCTTCTCTCTGTTCCTGTAAGATAATTCGGATTTAATGCGGTTTGATAAACACTTGCGAAGGTATCCTTCAAAACTTCCTTGTGCCGGGTCAAAGCGGTTCAGTGCTTCAACAAACACTTCATTACCGATTGAATAGAAGTCATCCAGGTCTTTGTCTGATATGCCCCCGATGACGCAGATGATTTTGTCAATCATCGTGCGTAACTTCCTTGCATTGCAGGAATAATACTCGTTTATTAGATCTGTCATCTTTGCTGCTCCTATCCTGTACCTTCTCCAAAAATGAGTAAAATTAATAAGTTCTACGAAGTATTTCTTCGTAGAAAGATAAAATTCCCCTGTTTTTTGAGAATTTTCCTTTAGATGACAGCCAGATATGTTTTCTGATGTGATCGGATATGATATAATACACATAAGAAGAGCATCTGGCTTCTTCTGACTTGTGTACATCTCCTCTGGGTCGGCAAACTTTGACGAGATGTACACTTCTTTATTAAGTTGGACTCGAACAGCTGTTCGAGTAATTACATTTTACACCTTACAGGTGTAATGTCAAGACGATACTCGATGTCAAGACGCTAGGTGTTAAAGTTATTCAACACCACACTTTCCACCCTCGCCTTGATTTTTCTCAGTGTTTCATTGTCACTTCCAGAAGCAAAGCCCTTGTGAAGAATACGGGCAAGAACGAAGGGTTTCACGGTAAGCATCTTACGCAGGAATTCCGCTGATGCTCTGCCCGTATACACATACCAGCGCAGCGGATAAGCTTCCAGAACCGCTTGATCCACTCCATAGCGTTCCATGAGGTAAAGCTTTACCTTCCACATATAATCGTTGATGGCGGTTTTCGATAACATTTCAATCTCCTTCCTTAACTTCGATGAAATCTAGTTCGTAATCACGGATTTCCTTGTCGGTAAGCTTCCTGTTATAGGCCAGTACATCCCAATATCTGCCGGATGTATCGTCTTCTCTATGGTCAAATCCTTCCTTCGGGAAAGTGCCAGGAGCGAACCCTCTGAGTCTCATTCCGTACTTATAAATCATTCTTTCACCCCGCTTTCGCTGTCTGTGCTTTCACTGTTTGCGTTTCACTGTTTGCCGTCACATTAATCGTGTAATTATTTCCCACCCAGCACAGGTCATTCAACTGGCTGAGAAGGTCGAGATAGTTTTCCTTGTCTTCTTTTGTCATGGTGATAACATCTTCACCCTCTTTTGTGAAACATACGCACATCCAAAGCTTCTGAATGTCATGCGTGGTAAGTTTGAATTCCTTCTTCATTTTTATCTCCCTTCGTGAATGTAATGAACCTCTGTGAACGTAGTGAACCTTTCCGTGAGTGTCTTCCGGTGTTAAAAGCCTATAGCTTCAATGCGTCTGCGAGTAGCTTCTTTCCGTACTCGCTTCATGATGTTGGGAACCGATGATAAGCTTCTCATCCGCTCTTTCCATACATCTCTCATAGCTTCTGCCATTGCCATATTGTCCGCTGCGTTGAAAGCGGCTTCTTCTCTGTCTATGAGTGTCGGGTCTGCGAGGGTCATGATGTACTCCTCATAAATTTTATTTGTCATTTTCCGTATCTCCTTTCTGTGAATATTTCCTGCATCTGTTAAAGAGTATAAGTTATAACTACTTATTTGTCAAGTACTTAAACTCATTTTTATAAGTTATTTTTACTCATGCGTCTAATATGTTTTTCTTGACTTATAAATGATTTTTCTTTATACTTAAGTTACAGGAAGGGGGTGATGAAAAATGATTTACAATGACAATGAAGAACTCAGCAGAGAATTTTCCAAATTTCTGATAGATCAAAGGATGTCAAAAGCCGAACTAGCCAGAAGGTTAGGGATGCTTCCGCAAACATTCCAACAGATTTTACAGAAGAAAAATCTTTCCTTTGCTGATATGTCAAGAATCCTGGGTGCGATGGATTATAAACTTGAATATGATTTCGTGCCGGATGAACCGCCAGACAAGAAGAAATCAAAGAAGAAAGAGTAGGTCTTACTTTTCCCAAACGAAAATCCTGTAAAGGATTTTCCTGTAAGTAAAAAAAGAGAGGAGACACGGAAAATGTCTCCTCTCTTAATTTATTCTCCTAATTTATTTTTCGTAATATATATTATAATAGGAAGTGATTCTGCCTATTTCTTAGATCTCTGATATTCCTTTTCCAGCCGTCTCATTTCGAAAGAACTGTTTGCATGACCCAGTTTAATATCTCCCCACTCCATAAAGTTTCCGTCACCGATTTCCACTTTATTTTCATTAATAACCTTTATAGGAAATTTATCCAAGTCCCAGCCTGTCACCTTCTGGTAGTGCTTCACGGCAAAATAGATCTCCGCAATCTTTAGTCTCTCACCTTCCAGAACAGTGCCTTTAAAAGCATTTTCGATGTGATCGTGCAGCTTTTGCTCTTTTTCCGCATCGTAATAATATCCGATGATCACTTTGTATGTTTTTCCGTCCGGTTCATACTCTCTTACTTCCATGTCAAGACAGGGGTCGGTATAATCGTAGTCTCTTCTGGCAGTATCCAAAGCTTTTTCCAAATCATCTGTGAGGTATTCGGGGTCGAAAATATCCTCTACGGGTTCCATCGTATCACGATCCCCGTAATAGCAAATCGGCACAACAGCATATTTCGTAGGCACAAGCCCGTCAATCTTTCCTAAAACAACCATGTCATTCTCTCCTTCTGTGAACGAATGTGAACCTCTTTTGTCCTTAGTTAAAATGTCACACTGGAATCTGTTTTTACTATATCACATTTTCCTTCAATCCGAAAGCCCGTAAGAGAAAAAACATCCTGCGAGGCATATTATCCACTACTAGTTAATATTTTGAACCGAATCTTCCGTGAAGCGTGTTCACGCTGAGTCTTCTGCGAGGTGTATTATCTGTTTTCCGTTCCATTTTTACACCGAGCCTATGTACCACCTTCCGAAAAATTCTGACCCTTTTCTGCCTTTCCAGACAAGCAAAATGTCATTGATCCAGGTCGAACGCTTTCCGCTGATGCTGATTTCCTTTTTAAGCCCTCTAACAGCCCTCACAGCGTCCTTTTCCGCTACTCCCAGTATAGTTAATGCCTTAATTGCTTCCGGCTCTGTATAGGCTAAATAAACCATGTTATAAGCGTCTCCTTATTTGCGAGTGTTAACGAGTCCTTCGGAACACGCTTCCATCATCTTAACATTTCCCCTGTACACTTCCCGCCGATAAGCAGCTAACGGCATCCAACAGGCTCTCACAAATGATTTTCCGCTCTTCCTGTAGGGGATAAACAGCTTTCCTTCATCGGACATTCCGTAACGGACTTTTCCGTCCTGCGTGACGATGTTTAATCCGCCAATCCTGTTTACTCTGGTTGCGCTGGTCTTAATTTTCTTCATGGGGTTTCCTCGCTTTCTGAAAGTGAATTTTCCTGTGAGTGTCTCTTGGCTACTTACTTTCACATTCGCTTTTTCCGGCAGATTTTCCCTTTAATTTTTCTCCTAGTTTTTCCTTTATGGGCAATAAAAAATCCCGATAGATTTTACTCTATCGAGATCTTATATCAAACATTCCATCCTTTTACTTCCGCAATTTCCTGTGCGTCTTCATCTTTCTTAAAAAGGAATTCAATGCATTCCTTTATAAATTCCGTTCCTGCGAACCGCATTTCTTTCGGTGCTTTGCCTATTCTAAAGTGTCCGTTTCCGGCAGTATTGTTCATCACTTGCTCATAGATAAGAGAAAAAGCTTCTTCATAGGTGCTTGGAATGTGTTCTGGACACTCATCCTGTATGCAATTGTACCACCCGCCGATTTCCCAGTCAAAAACACCCTTTATGTTTTTCCAGGCAATCCGCTCGTTTCCGTTCATCTCTGGTATTTTCTTCATCTTTTCCAATCTCCTTATTCTTATAATCAATCCCAACTGGCGGGTACATAAATCGTTACGTTTTCCGTTCCAGATACTGTTGTAACTGTTCCTTCCCAGATGGTCACCTCTTCTTCCGGTATATCAGAATTGCCAGCTAAGATTTCCGCTATAGTTTCATCCAGGTCTTCGGGCTTCGCTTTTTCCTTTAAGACGATGTTGTAATCGTCTTCGTCATTTTCCACATCCACCACCTTTGCATCATAGGCGGTTTCCAGTATAGCGTACTGCTTTCCGATGTAATCAAACAGCTTCATTTTCCGTTCTCCTTTATGTGAATGCAATGAACTCCTGCGAGTGTAACGAGTCTCATCCGTTATAGCTGATGCGGAATTCCGTCCACAACAGGTTCTCAAAGTCGGGATCTTCCGCAAGGTAAGCCACCATAAATTCTTCGTTAGCGCAAGGAGCCATTTTGCTGTGCACTTTTTCCCTTGCTTCATCATCCATCATTTCCGTGATGTAATACCACTCGTTTTCATCCTCAAAGTGATATGCTTTTCCTTCCTTCTCAAACATAGCTTCTTCCTCTCCTTCTTCGAAATCCAGTTCTACTTCCACTTCGCACTCAGCGGAAGCATCCTCTTCAAGCTTATCATTTTCCGTGTACCACCACTCGATCTCAACGCTTTTTCCAGCGTCAACCAGTGCTTTGATGATGGCTTCCTTCATGGTGAGGTAGCCATAGTCTTCACTTGCATTTTCCGGCACTTCACAATGTGCCACGATGCGTCTTTCCTCTACATCATAGAGATAATTTCCGTCTGCTCCTGCTTCGAACTGCATTTTGATTTTCATTTTTTTCCTCTCTTTCTGTGAGTGTAACGAACTTCTGTGAATGAAACGAACCTTTATTCTATTCTATCATATTTTCCGATGTTGTTAGGGGCTTTTGGTTTCCGTCCCCTAACAACTATTCATTTTTCCATTAAAGGTTGTGGATGTCTTCCAGTACTTCTTTAAAAGTGTAGGAGTACTTTTTCTGTCCTTCCACGCTTATCCGGCACTGTTCGATATCCCGCCGGAGTTTTGCTCGTCTGCCATTTCCGACCCTGTGATCCTCGATGATGACCAGCGGGGCAAAGATGAGAAACAACAGGACTTGAAAGAATACGATCATTTTCCATCACTCCTTCCTGTGAGTCTTGCGAACCTCTCTCTTATATTCCGAGATAGTCAGCCATTTCTGACATTTCCTGCTCCGTGTTCCGCTGGCTCATCCCCAAGTACTTAAGGGTTGTAGCGGTATTCAAGTGGTTGAGCATTGCCTGGGTCTTTGCCAGTGCCATGCTTCCACCTTCTTTTTCCGAGATCATAAGGAAGTAATGATATGCAAATGTCTTCCTTATGGAGTGGGTGTTGAAATTTCCATTCAAACCTACTGCTTCCGTTGCTTCCTTGACGAAAGTCATCACTGTTGTTCGACTTAACTGTTTCCCCTGTCTGTTTGTAAAGACTAGGGTTGACTTTGTGGTATCCTGTGGAAAACTTGCGAGGTATTCCAGAATATACTTCTGGCTTCCAGAGTTATACAACCCCTTCATCTTGCCAGTCTTTTTTTCCGTGATCCCGCTCCACGGGCGAAATGTTTTTCCGTCTGGCAAGAAAAGATCCTGCCAGGTAAGGGTGAGAAGATCGGATATTCTGAATCCGTTCTGAATACCCAGTACAAAAAGCAGCTTATTCCGCATCCATCCCCGCTTATAGTCCATGCGGGTTTCTGCTTCTGCCTTTTCCGTGAGATACTGTAAAACCTTCTGGATATCTTCCTTCCGGTATATGGGATCGACCCATGTGGATCTTCCCTCTTTTGCATTAGAGTGTGTACGTTTCGGAAGTCCGGCTTTTGTAAGCTTCACTTCCTTTGTTCCAGTAACGACAGAGAACGGCACGACTTTTTCCGCTTCTGCTCTTCTTGCTACCTGTGCAGCCATTGCGTTAACTCCTTTCCTGTGAACGTGAGTGAACCTCTTCTTGACTATGAGTATAAAGGTTTTCGACTCATTTGTCAAGTTAAAACCTTTATCATTATCATGTTTCTATTGATAAAGGGGATCGGGTTCCGCTGTTTCCGGTGATCCCCTTTATTGTAGAGGCACGATCATTTACTTTCCGCACTGTTTACGGAGAATCTTTTCGATCACTTCCACCATCTTGCCTTGAACCTCTTCCAGTTCAAAAGCGTCCAGCGGTTCTACATCGCCGTACTGGATTCCGTACTCTTCTTGCATAGCGAGAAAAAGCTCTTCTACTTTTTCCTCTAAGATCGAATTGATTTGATATTGCATGATGTCCTGCGTCATGGCTGATCCCTCTCTTTCTTCTTAAAATCCAGGTTTTACCTTACAGGGGGTCAAGCGTTTACCCGACCCCTGTGAGTCCTATGTGTGCGTTCAATCAATCGGAACGATGGTTATAATCACATCGTCTTCTATTGCCATTGTGCCGTTAGTGTCGAATATCACGGCTACTTCTGACCCCGTACTGATTTCGGTGTCATATTCCCAGTACTGACCCCTTGCGTCAATCGTGACGGAGTCCGATACTATGCCCGTAGAGATCTGAATCGGGCTTGACAGTGCGATTACTAATAATGCAATTCTAATCATTGTCTTGTCTCCTCTCTTTTATTGCGCTTGTTTGTGTGTTCATAGCTGGGTCGGGAACTTTAACCCCCTGTTAGGAGTTCCCGCCCACTTAAAACACGCAAATCAGCAACCTAGTCTCTTAAGATATTTTTCAAGTTCGTCTTGCGCTTTTTTACAGAGTTCTTTATATTTGGGATTCCGATGGCTCTTATAAAAGCTGATTTTGTCGTATAACTGGGCTACTTTACATTCCAACATACAGGTTGTCGGGTCGCTGGAATAGTTTTCAGTTACTCTTTTCATTGTTTAACCCTCTTTTCTTTAATTGCATTGTCTATACGTTTTAATGATATAGGGGATTGTTAGTCCTTTACTGTTTAGGCAATCCCCTACACTATAAAGGTGTAGACTATGCTATTTTGTTTTTCAGCTTTTTGTGTGCCTCTTTAACCGCCTTGTCACGTTCGGCTGTTCGTTCGGTCGAATGTTCAAGCAATGCCATCGATTCACCCCTTTTTAATTCATAACAGGGATGTGAACAGTTTATACACTGTTCGAACACGTTCGGGTCAGAACACGGGCAAACATGGGTCACGTTTTTAGTTTCCTCTTCACATCCCAACGGGATAAACTCCGACACTGGGAAAGAATACGGGTTCGGCATTTCAAGGAACGTGTTATCATGATTCCGCCAATGTGAGAAAATGATTACAAGATTTTCGGGGATAGAGTCAATCCCGTGTTCCCTTACATATTTATTAAACATCCAATATTTTTTTGTGTATGCCCAAAACTTAACCTTTTTAAACATCTTGGCAAGTCTCACCATTACTTCAATAAACTCTTGATTGTAAAGTGCGGGAACATCGCCACATTCAAACCATCTAAAAAACTTGGTTGCTTTTTTGATCGAACAGGAAAGAAGCTTTACAAGCTGTTCAACCCCGTCTTTACGGGAAAGAATGTTTTTGATCATTCTATAGTTTTCTGCGTAGATCGCTTGATTATTGCTAAAACAAAAGCAACCATGGCAAGCGTAACACGGGATAATATGTTTTCCTGTAATCGGATCGTCAAAACCCCGATAGCATTCACAGTCTTTTCTGCAAGTGTATTCAATCGGGAGATTGAATATAACAACCTTTTTGTTACCTACTTTTGAATTGCCTTTTGCTGTGTTCGGTGTGTCAATATCACGAACAGATTCGATTTCAACAAATTTTACGCCGTTAACCCCGATTGAGATGTCATACGGGTTTTCTGCGTAATATTTACGCATATCTTTTGACATTGTTTTTACCCCCCTTAAGAAGTACTGTATTAACTTGTAACTTGACGTTTTGTAACTTGACATTATACTAACACAACTTGAACTATGGGTCAAGTGAATCATATAAAAAACTATGGGTCAAAAGTATACAAAAAACAATGTATGGATCAATTGATTCATAGTGCACTATTGATAAATAGGTGCTATAATGGGATAAAAGAGGCGAAACACCGCCTTTATATAGTAGGAACATAGAATCGGGAAAACATAAAAAGAAAGTACAAAAAGGGAAATAAGGGAATGATTTATTATAAGATAGACGTTATACAAGCCCTAAAAGACAAGGGTCTCACAACTTACGATATACAGGTAAAAAATGGTTTAAACTCTCGCACAATAAAAGAGATTAAACAGGGTAAAATATGCGGTGTTTTGAGTTTGGATAAACTGTGTAAGATGTTAGAATGTCAACCCGCCGATTTAATCGGATATAAACCAGACTTGGAAGAGCCTGAATATTATATTTAAAGATCTGTTTTGCCATTGTTACCTATAAGAAGAAAAAAACACTGGGATCGCTTGACGCTCTCAAAATAATATCGGGCAAACATATTTGTTACTTGTAAAGTGGCAACCTATAATGTGATAGCCTGCAAGACAAGTAAAACGAGTCCGATGAAAAAACCCTTTTCAGATGTCCAAATATTTTTTACCCAGAGTCGCAGCCATTACAGGAATGTTATCATATTGTTTATATAATATCCTTTAATGGTTAAAAGAGTCCGCCCTATAATGAGATCCGTGCATAGTTATTATGTTGCAATGAATCTCTACATTGTAACATCTATCATTATTGTCTTTATCGTGTCTGTTTACCTGTAATTAGAAATAGTTTAAACATACATTATTATCATGTTTATTTAAATAAATATGATTGTTTTATAAATTGAAATAGTTTAGATAGATTAAAACATAGATATAGTTTAAACTATTGGAATAGTTTATATTGTATCAATTAAACATATAATAGGATCAGATTATTAATTGGTTTGAAAATTGAGTCGGATTAGATAATTGTGTGAATTGAGGGTCGACTTTGATTATTGATCCTAACATAGGCATGATTTGATTTATTGTTTACATTGTTTTTATTATTGTGTTTGGGATCAGCTAAAGACCCTGGATTTGATTTAAACATAGGATCAGTTTATTGAATTGTACATACAATTAGCTTTGATCGGGGATCAATCGGAGATCAGCCTACTATGTTAGTATGTAGAATTGAAACATATTGTTTATAGTGTAGTATTGAATAACATATGACGTAGTATTGAAAACTACATGTAGTAATGTGGAAATCTATGTGGAAAACTATGTGGAAAAGTATGGTGTATGTGGATAAAATGTTGATAACTCTTGTATATACATTGTGCGCACAATGTGAGTACATAGTTTGACACAACTAACCCGGCGGGGTTAGTTTACCAGATCCTTACATAGCCACATATTAATGATTTTTATAATTTGTAACATATCCGATGCTGGGAGATAACTTGACATTTTGTACTTATGAAAAGTTAATAGGATCGGGGGACTTTTACATCATGCCATCCGCTGCGATTCCGGCAGAGCCAGGGATGTGTTCATCTCACTCTCGCATCGGGAATTTAGTACATATTTCTGACCTTTAACACCACATCTTTAGACATACCAAATCCTATCAATTTGAGCATATCCAAATTTTATTCCTATACATAATTAAATTGTATACAATTGAATTGTATACAATCGATACCTATATATAGTATTATTAACATATTATAGTCTAATACTAGTATATACATAGTTTTAAATTTTAATACTGGGAGTTAATACAAAACAATATTATATAGTTTAACTAATTAGATTCTAATAGTTTGGAACATTTAAGAATCTAATTAGTTTGGAACGTATCAGATTCTTATAGTTCTGGCACATATTAGAATCTAATAAGTTTTGGAACGAAAAAATATATTAATGGATCTAAACATAGCTAGTCTTACATAGTTCCAGAACATAATTAGTATTAATAGTTCCAAACATAAATAAAAAAATAAAAACTATATATATGGATAAACATATATTTAGTTCTAATAAAAAAGAAAACATATACTACTTTTACCTTTAAACGAATGAAATGAGTCTTTACGGGAATAATAGTTTAAACATAGCTATGTATTTATTTACTGGAACATAGATATATATAATACTATCTTTACCTTTAAAAGAAAAAAATATATATTCCCGAAGGGAATAATATATACATAGATATCTTTAATATTGTTAACTACAAAAATCTTATACTATTACCCTTACGGGTAATATAAACATAGATACATTTTTATAAATTTAAACATAGCTATGTTTTTATAAAATCTGGAACATAAATATATTTTTATATTGACTCACTTCGTTCGTATTGCATAGCTTCACTCCGTTCCGCTTTTCTTTTTTTTCTTTTTTACCTTTAAAGGAAAAAATCATTTCAATTATTTTTTTCGGGAGTAACAAATCCCTCATCCCCTCATGTGTAACTCAAATTCGTATCGTAACCCTTTTTCTGTTACAGGTAAAATCTTGGCTCATATAAGGATTACTTATTCGCCGTTTGTTCCACAACTATCAAATTTCGTTATTAAGGGAGAATTTGAGAAATCAATATCGAAATTTATATTAAACTTTATACTTTCTTTTTTTATGGGTAAAGTGTCACAAACAGCGTAAATTCAACATTTTTTGAAAATTTTCGGGGATTTGGGTATTTCACACTATCGGATTTCCCCGAAAACTACCGAAAGTTGAAAATAGCTGAAAGTCCCGTATTTAAGCCATTTGTGAGCATTTTATCTTTACGGGACAAAGATAGAGATTTGTGTTGACTATGGGAAATCACTCCCGAAAAATTTTAAACACTCTGAAACTACAATAAAATTCGTTAAAAACCTTAGTTTAAAGAAGTAAGTTAAAAGCTTTGGCTATGTAAATATATCGTTAGTAATTAACAGAGAAACACTAAAGCCAGTCGAAAAACTCCCGAAAATTTCGACTTTTTCGTGACCGATCCCCGAAAACCGCATAAATACGTTCAGAGATTTGTGTACAATCCCGAAAAATAGATTTGTATACAAGATTTTGTTAGTCCTTCGTTAGTCCTTCGGATTAACTTCGGATTAACAAAATCGCTGCGAGTTAATCTTCCAGATTAACGAGAACAATCCGAAAAATAAAATTTTAAAATTTACGTTTAGAAAAAATTGAAAATATGATAAACGAAAAAAATGAAAAAATAGAAAATGAAGAAAATTTACTCTTAGAGGACTCACTGCGCTCGCAGGATGACTCATTACCTTTACAGGAAGAAAAAGAAAATATTCATATAGTAGACGAAAAGCGGACACGGGAAGTGAAACGCAAAGAAAAGATACACATAGTGGACGGTTCGCATCGCTCACAGAATAAAAACAAAGAAAGTATTCATATAGTAGATGCCTGTATGGGTATGGGCAAGTCACAGGGAGCAATTGCAATGATTAACAACTCTGCCGACTCAGCCCTCTTCCTCTACATTACACCTTATCTTGACGAAATCGAGAACAGGATCATACCTGGGTGTCCCGAAAAAAACTTCTGTCAGCCGGATGACAAACATGGCTCAAAAACGATGTCGATAAAATATCTCTTAAAGGCGGGAAGGAATATTGCAGCTACGCACTCTCTCTTCGCCCTGTTTGATAAAGACATCATGAAGTTAATCGAAGATAAAGGTTATACGCTCATCATGGACGAGGTTGGGAATTTGTTTCAGCCTTTGGATATCAGCGAGTGGGACAAAGAAATCTTAATGTCAAATTTTCTGGAAATTGATCAGTATGGCTACGCTGGGTGGAAGAAAGAAATGGCAGGTTATAACGGCTCCTTTAACGATGTAAAACTGCTCTGCCAGAAACATCGCGTTATAGGCAACAGGACGAAGGACGGAAATGGAATGCTGTTTTACCTGTATCCAAGAAATATGTTCAGAGTGTTCAAACAAGTTTTCGTACTGACTTATCTCTTTCATGCCCAGGTTCAGAGGTGTTATTTCGATTTGTGTCATCTCACTTACGATTACTGGTATGTCGAAAGAAAAAATGGAAATTTTCGGTTAACCGATAAAAAACAAGATGATGCCCTTACAGGAACATCTTTTACAGATTTAATTCACATCTGTGATAATCCAAAGCTTAACTTCGAAAAAGATGAACGATTACCGGAAACAGCATTTTCAAGAACGTGGTACGATAACGATTTTAATTCGGGATGTGTGGAACTGACAAAGCTGGGCAAGTTTACACGAAGTTTCTTCGAATATGAATGCAAAGTCAGAGGGAAAGATGCGCTTTGGACTACCTTTAAAGATTACAAGACCTTCGTGACTCCCGCTAACTATAAGAATAGCTTTTTATTCTGTAATTGTCGAGCTACGAACGAGTACCGAAACCGAACAGCGGTTGCGTATCTAATCAACAGGTACATCAACCCCAATATCAAAATCTTCTTTCAACAAGCCGGAATAAGATTTTTCGATGATGACTATGCCTTGTCTGAAATGCTGCAATTCATCTGGCGATCTGCCGTTAGAGATGGAAAGGAAGTTAATCTTTATATACCATCGAGAAGAATGAGAAAACTACTTATACGTTGGCTCAAAAATTAGCTTTCGCTAATTTCCTCGCTGTTCGTTATCTCATTTTTATTCTTACGGGCAAAAGAAGTAAAACCATTTTTTTAAGAGAAAATCTTCCTTTAAAGGTGAATTAGTTACTAAGAGTTCACTTTGAACTCTGACGAAACTGTCAATATAACTAACAACTTTGGAATTAAGAAGAAGGAAGAAAGAAGTATGAAAGGAATTTACCTTAATGACTTATTAAAGGAAACCGAAAACAGCGAAGCGAGGGGTTTTGTGGCAGTGCATCCCTCTGATTTCGATAAGGAAATGTATATGTCAGATGTTGCCGGACGAATGGTAACAGACCGCAAATTCGACAGGATGTGTGGGAGAAATATCGAGTCCAGAGAGAAGTGCGATCCTACAAGAATGGATAACAGAAGAAGGAGTTTTTTCAATGTATAAGTACATAGGGAAGTGTATCGAAATTGAGTTGCCAGATGCTAGTCCTATTAAAGGTAAGAGTTTTGCCGTTCGTGCACTTTACAAGAAAATGCACGGGGTGGAAAAATATCGTGTTTCGATGACAGTTGTTCTTCTTGAAGGTTTGGCGGTTTTAGCCGAGATGCAAGTGTGCCACATTGATGAGGACACCGGAAGGATGATTTACATTCAGCCCGTATCTGGTGACAGCACTACAATCGAAACCAATATCGAGCGGATCGTCACTTATATGTTTGAAAATGGACTCCTTGATGAATATATCAACACGTTAACCCAGTTTGTAAAGGACGAAGAAGAATGATTGATAGAGTTAAGTTTGCTGCCTGTATCAGTAAAATCAAAGAGGTCGAAGATTATCACACCGCACTAAATAATTTCTTCGACAAGCACGGAGTAGATGGTTCTCTTTATACTCCCGATAATAATACCCTGGTTATCAGCTTGCTTTCCGAGATGATGGGGGATACGCAGGATTTGATTGGTACATTCTGTTATGCTCTGAATTTCGGTAAAGATAAAGATGCAAAAGATTTCACATTAGAGGACGGAACGAAAGTAAATATTTCATCGACAGATAAACTGTATGATGTGTTGGCAGAATAAGGAGTGTGTGGATTATTAATCAGATTGGTCGGTTTGGAATTAAGATTTCAAACATTGAAGCCAGCACTCTGATCGAAACAAATAACGGAGTCCGTGGTCACTATGAGTACAAGGACGCTTTACTAGCTAATAGCTTACTCCTTGACTTCCTCTATGATCACGGACTTGAAGTAAAAAATGGCCGCACCCGTGATGTTATTTGTTTGGAATTTAACTATGGAACGAGATCCTATAAGAAAGAAATTTCTCATCTGCGTAAGTTATTTCATAATTCACGCAGAGATTTTTTATTAAAGGAAATAAAATGCTTTGAGAATTCTTTTAAAGGGACTTCGCCGGATGTTGATTCTTATTATGAGGATGCTAGGCAGAAAGCATTTATAAAACTTGAAAAAGTAAAGGCTCTTGTCAAAACAGCCAGACAAAACAGATCTCATTACAGGGAACTCAGTAAAGCAGATGTCCGTAAAAAAATCTATAATGAGGGCATCAACGTAACTTATAGAAACAGGGACGGAACGGAAGATATTGTTCATTATAAGATGGGCTACCGCTCTGCCGGAAAAGCAAAGCGTGGGCTTTGTATGTTTATCTGTGATCGCCTGTATAAAGACACAATGGATTTTCTCTATATGGGCATCAAACTAAATCCAGACAATCCGATGATCGTAGAGAGTTCCGCATATATCTCCCTTATATCATCTGCGATTGTAGACAGGGTTAAAATCAAACCGGAAGAAATCCTCGTCTTAAAAGATGTAGACAGTACGTTTTCAAGAGATGTCATTTCAGTGGAAGTAAACGAAGAAGGTCACTGCGTAGCCAATCCGTTAAAGGACTATACCCTTAAAAACACAATGTTTGACGGACAGGCACTGATTGACTCATCTATCTTCCCTTCGTGGGGGAATGGATATATCCTGCTTCGACACCACTTCTGTAAAATGGCTGCTTTTAAAACGAACATCCAACAGTTCTACAAAGATTACCTGGGGGATAATTATGAGAACGCTGTTGTCATGGATATGTTTAACCGCCCTGTAAGATTGAAAAACGTAAAATTAATCACAACAGACTCAGCTATGAAGTGGTTGAAATTCGGGGTTGATTTTGATTACTGGGCAGAAAAGGTAAGAGAAAACGATTGTCAGTTCGGTATCGTAAAAACCGCACATGAAAGTAAGCTAGGCGAAGGTGCACAGCGGATGTCCTACCAGATGGTAAACTCTCTTTCCATGGAGATTATGCCGGAAGTTGCATCTGACAGTGTAGCTTATATAGATGCCCTCTGGAATAATGATTTAGTTTTTGACGAGCATCTGGAACGGAATAAAAACTACATTAATGACTATGAAGTTTTGTTGGAACTGTGCCGTGCTAATCCTGCTTTTCGGAGCAGTGCGTATTTTAAGGCAAGAATGTATCTTGTCATCTCCATGTATTTCAGAGATGTGAAAAGCGGTCACGTTTTACAGAATGCGGATAACCTTACGATTGTCGGTTCTCCTTACGCTCTTCTTCTTTACGGGGCAACAGGTAAAGCGGAAGATTGCTTTAAAGACCCTACATTCAAAACCGAGAGCGATGCGATCCAGTGCTATACGGAACGCTTCTTTCCAAATGAGTACATCGCAGCTTTCAGAAGTCCGTTCAATTCAAAAAATAATATGGGCTATCTTCACAACGTAGACCATGAGTATTTTCATAAGTACTTCGATTTTGGAAAGCTTGTAATTGCCGTCAACATGAATAGCACTGACTTCCAAGACCGGAATAACGGCAGCGACCAGGACTCAGATACTGTGTACGCAACGAACCAGAGGGATATCGTGGCTTGTGCTAAGAAATGTTATAAAGACTATCCTACGATAGTCAATAACATCTCACAGGAAAAAAGTATCTACAAGTTGGAGCCGGACTCATATGCTTACATTGATACGAACCTTGCCAATCAACAGATGAATATAGGGGAGTCAAGCAACCTCGCACAGTTATGTCTGACTTACTCTTATAACTTCGCTGATAAAAAATATCTCGATTACGTTTGTATCCTTTCTGTCATCGCTCAGATCGCTATCGATTCTGCGAAGCGCAGATTTAATCTCTCGATTGATGACGAACTGCGTTACATTAAGAAGCAAATCAATATAAAGGAAAATGGTTATCCCCTCTTCTGGCAGTACATTCGCCCAGGTTTCAGCCGAGAAAAAATCAATCCTACACTTGAATGCCCAATGAACTACCTATGCTCTATCCGCTTCAAGCATGGCAGGACGGCTACTATCCCAATGGAAGAATTTATCGTGGATGTACCTGTGCCGGAAAATGTCGGCAGGACAAACAAGAAAATCGAAAAACTGATTACCACGTTTTCTTTACAGGCGAAGGATATGGTTCGCAAGACGGACTATGATGACAGCACAGACCAGTTCTTGATTTTTGAAGAAAGGCTTGGCGATTTGATTGAGGAGATAAAAGGCCTTTATATAGGAAAGCAATATAAATGGCTCTTCTCAGATTTGCTGAAAAAAGCGTTTCGGATTAATGATAGTAGGAATAATCTGGTAGCAAAAAACAAAGTACAGTTTATAAAAGTTTTGTATGGTGTAAATAAAGACCTTTTGGTGGAATGTCTCTCAAAAAATAATTTATAGTAATGAAGTTAAAAGTTAACGGATTTCATTATACTTTTAACGACTTTTGTATTATGCGGAAAAATAAATCAAGTTACAAATGAAGTTAGTAAATAATCGAGTTTACAATTGAGGATGTGAAACCATTGGTTAAAATCAACCAGCACGAAGCTTTTTATTTACGGGACATGGGACTAGGTAAAGATGTCCATATGTCCTCTAAAACACATAAAGGAAGGGCAAAACGCTATTTTGCGACAGAGTCTCCCAAGACGATGAAAGCATTAAAGAAGTACCGACAGGATATTATTGTTAAATAATAACAGTAAAGGAGAATGTCCATGTTAATTTATGATACAAGCGTATTGCTAAAGCTTCCTGTATCTTATACTGGAACACCTTTTTGTGTTACTATTCTTTCTCTTTCTGAACTGAAAAAGATTATCGAAACCGGAAGTAATGAAGAGTTGAGAAAACAAGCCCAATCCGCACTGGGCTTTTTGGAGAAAAACAAATCATTATATAAGGTAATTTTCGGCGAAGAAAAGATGAATGAAGTTACCTTTTTAACCTGTGACCTTGTACTGTATCATCGTCTTCTTTCTGACGGCTATGCTGTCAAATGGTATGATGACCCGAAGAAAGAGATATATAAAGGATACAAATGGATTACGGGAAATACGGAATACCTTAACTCCTACATGGAACATATCAATTTATCGAAGTGGTCAGTTAACGAATATCTGATCATGGAGAATACGGATGACGGCACTGTAAAGGAACTACGCTTTGACGGCACGAACTTTGTGCGTCTGAAACTTCCCCCACAGAAAATCATCACAGGAAAAAATGCTTTACAGAGATGCGCTATCGATGCTTTGAATAATCCGAATATCCCCATTGTTGCGATCTTAGGGGGCTATGGTTCCGGCAAAACCGCACTTACTAGCCGGATGGCACTCTACAATGTACAGGATAAAGGAAATCAATCAAAGATTATAGGCATCCGAGAGTATATTTCCGATGGTGCTGAAATCGGTTTTCTTCCAGGGGAGAAGGATACGAAATTAGAAGATTTTTTCATGCCCTTTGCAGACCAGCTTGAGGGTGGTGAATTTGAATTAGAGTCCTTGAAGCAAAGAGGAACTCTGGAAGTCAATACTCCTTTCTTCATTAAAGGCCGAACTTACAATTCGGCCTGTTTACTTGTTGACGAAGCGGAAGACCTTACTGAAAAACAGATTCGCCTTATCGGTACAAGAGTAGGCGAAGGTTCAAGGATTTTCTATAATGGCGATTACTCTCAGAGCGTAATTGACGCATCGAAGGGCAATGCCCTTGTCAAAATGTGCAATGCTCTTAAAGGTGATCCGATGTTCGCCTGTGTATATCTGGAAGAAGATGTACGAAGCACAACATCAAAAATCTTTTCTAAACTATTTTAATTATAGGATGTATTTAATGGATAATAATTTAATTGATATCGTTGAAGGTGCACTGGAAGCGGATACACAGGATGTACTTCCCAATCCGATTACTTACCAGTATTACAAGCAGTTAGGAAAAAGAAGGATCATCCTTGACGATGAGATTGATAAGGATGTTCTGGAAAAAGTAATCCTTCCTTATATGGATATGTGTGAAGAGAACCCCAATGCTCCGATAGAGATTATCGTAAATACGATTGGGGGAGAACTTTACAGTGGTATGAGTATCGTGGATGTGCTTGACGCTACGAATACTCCGACCACTATAGTCATAATGAACATGGCTGCTTCGATGGGACTTTATATCTCCATGGCAGGAAAGAACAATCCTAAAGTGAAGACCATCTGCCGGAAGCACTCCGTTGGACTTCTTCATTCTGGGTTCATGTTTATGGAAGGTTCTGCACACAGCGTTCGTGATACTTTCAATTTCAATCAGAGGTATGAGGAGAAAATCAAGGATTATATCCTCTCCCACTCTAAGATTACGGATGAAATTTATCAGAAGTATGAACGTACTGAATGTTGGATGGATGCGGAAGATATGCTTCGTTTCGGTATCGTAGACGAAATAATTGAATAATTAAAGGAAGAAATAATAATTGATAGATTTTGCAAAACTGCCGAACGAGAACAAGGAGCAGTACATTTGGCGGGTTTGCGGAGCAAAGTCAGATGGCTCATATACTGGAAACTGGGATTCCCTTGGAGAGCAGATTAATAAAAATCTCTATGGGGATAACAGTGACCAGTATTTTACCCCACAGACTTACCGCAAAGAATACCAGACAGCCAGAAGGTACTATGACGCAGGAGTTTTCGACAACCGGACAGACGAAAAGCATTTAAGTCAGATTAAAGACGAGATAAACAATTTATATAAGGAAAGAGTTAAATTCCAAGACCAGAGACGGGAATTCAATAGGATACTCCGCAATGAAGCAAGGGACGAAACCCTTAAAGAAGAACTCCTCTCTGTTGCGAAAAAGATGGCGATGGAAAAACCTTTGCCTGTAAATGATACTTCTTACGAAGAAAATACGGAAAAGGTTGGACTTCTTTGTCTGAGTGATTGGCATTACGGGATGGTCACAAACAACATCTGGAATAAATACAATCCAGAGATTTGCAAGGAGCGGGTAGGACATCTTGTCGATTGGACGAAAGAGTATATTGCCCTTAATAAGATTACTACTCTCCATGTCATTATGCTTGGAGATGCTGCCCACGGAGCAATCCATAACTCTTGTCGGATACAGGCGAATGAAAATACATGTGACCAGTTAATGCACGTTTCTGAATTACTGACAGAAACACTCTCCTCTCTTTCCGAGTGTGTAAACCATATTTACTTCTATTCCTGCTACGGGAACCATATGCAGATTGTCGATGATAAGAATATCAGACTACACTCTGATAATCTGGAAAAAATCATTCCATGGTGGTTGGAAGCAAGATTAGCTGACAATAAGAAAATCGAAATCGTAAAATCTGAGTATAAAGAATTTACGAGAATTGATTTGTTTGATTATAAAATCTGTTGCGTTCATGGAGATCTTGACAACTTCAAATCTTTAGGAGTAACAGTAAACACAATCTTTACTAAGATTTTTGGTGACACTATAGACTATACCATTTCGGGGGATAAGCATCATCTGGAAGAATTTGAGCAGTTCGGAATTGAGAGTATTCTCGTCCGTTCACTTTGCGGTTCAGATGATTACGCAAATAATAAAAGGCTCTACTCAAAAGCCGGACAGACATTTATTGTCTTTAATTCGTATTACGGCAGAGAAGCTACATACCATATCCCCCTGTCTTATTATTGTTAAAGGAACATTTATGACTCGCAATGACATCGTGAATGCCGTTTCCCGAAAGTGTGGAAGATCAAAGGCTGTATGCGCTGATGTGATTGGAACGCTGATTGATTGCTTCATTGAGTATGCTTGCAATACAGATACAGCGAAAGAAAAAATCCATGAAATCGGTACGCTTGAAATCTTCACAAAAGAGAGAGGGGATTGGTATAATCCGCTCACACAGGAAATAATGGCACTTCGCCCATATAAATATATCAAAATGAGATTTTCACATAATTTTAAACAGAGAATACAGAAAAAATATGACGAGGAAGGAAAGGGGGAAGAAAATACAAATGCTTAAAGTAACGTATAACACCCTTCCAGAATTCCTCTATGCTTTTAAGGCAGAAGCTTTTTCTGGCAGTGATGAGGATGAGGTATCCATTGTTTGCCATTATGGCAAGATGAAAAAAATCATAAAGCATCTCCTGCAAGATCCCAAGATTGAAATCGAAATGATTGACAGCTTTGGAGATGCTTCGCATGACGGGTATGATAAAGAATTTATCCTAACCCTTACCAATGATGGTATGCTCTGGGTTGAAAAAGCAATCAATGACCTCACAGACAATTATAAATATCTTTGCGGTTTGGTTTTTCTTGACGGCGATTGCAATTCAAACGCAGCCAGACTACTCGACAAACGTGACGGATATTTCATCGAATACGAAATCATATCGGAATGACATATATAATAGAAGGAACTCTTTCAGCGTGAAGAGTTTCTTCTATTTTTTAAGGAGATTAACGTGGCAAGATCAAGGGGTACTGCCTCAAAGAAAACAGATATCGAAAAACTCTTAAGCTTTACGGAAAATGAAGTAAGTGCGATTACAGGAAAACTGATTTGTACCAGATGCGGAAAAGGCTATCAGCATTTGACTAACTTCTTTACATCATGCTCTCCTCTCTGGGCTTCGCATTCCCGCAGGATACCTATTTGTATATCCTGTGTAGATGAGATGTATGAGAAATACAAAGAAGAATATCAAGACCCGCATATGGCAATCAGACGCATTTGCATGACTTTCGACTATTACTATGATGATGACCTTGTTGCAACGAGTATTGATGCTAACAAGACAGGCACAGTTATGGGGAAGTATGTGCGTAAATTAAATATCTCTTCCTGTAAGAATAAAACTTTCGATGACACAATCCGTGAAGAAGGACTTATGAGAGTTACGAAAGACAGCTTTGAGGAAGACATGGCAAAAAATGAAGCGCAAGTTTCAAGAGCGGCTTTCGACCGGTGGGGAGCAGGAATGTTCGATTATAATGAACTTTCTATACTGGAAGACCATTATAAGATGTTGAAGCGGAACAATCCCAATCTCGACAGTAACCAGGATATCTTTATTAAAGACCTTTGTATCTTACACTTGATGAAGATGAAAGCTGCAAAAGAAAAGAAATCCGATGACTTCAACAAGACCAGTGAACAGTACAGTAAGATTTTCGCTAAAGCTGGTTTGAAGACAACGGAAGACAAAGATACAACAACGGATACTCTGGGAGTGAATTTGCAGCTAATTGCCCAGTACACACCAGAGGAATATTACAAAGATAAAAAACTGTTTGCTGATTACGATTACCTTGGGGAGTATTATGACAGGCATATTCGAAGACCGATGCAAAATCTGATGATGGGTACGGATGTGAGAGATCCAGAATATCATGTACCCGAAACAGGTGAAGAGGAAGGGGATTCTGATGGCTAAAACATATTAGCTTAAACAGTATGCCGATGAGAAACAGCTTGAATTATACAAACTGTTTCCTACTACGCATTTTCTCTCCAATCAGCAAAATGTTTTAAACTTACTGGCTTGGGCTACGTTCTGGCGAAGGAACCTTCATCGTTTCGTTGAGGATTACCTTCGCATTAAATTATACCCCTATCAAGAGATCGCACTCTATATGATGGGTATAAGCAACCTAAGTACAATCATCGCATCCCGAAACGATGCGAAAACTTTTATCATCGCACTTTACGCTGTTTCCCGATGCATCCTTTATCCTGGTACACTCTTTAGTCTGGGAGCAGCGATGAAGGGACAGGCGAAACTTATTGTATCCGCAAAAATTCAGAACGAGTTGATGCGGATGTCTCCTGCTTTAAGGAGCGAAATCAAAAAAATCAGCACGAACGTAAACGATACAAGTGTTGATTTTTATAATGGCTCACGCATATACGTTTATACCGCAAACGATAATGCGAGAGGCAACAGATCCAATGCAAGCTGTCGGGAAGAGTTTCGAATGATAGACAAACGTATCGAAGATACTGTTATTGCTCCGTTCCAGACTCCGAGAAGACCACCTTTTATTCTGCTTGAACCTTATCGTGATATGCTTGAACTCTATGAGAACCCTGTGGATATCTACATTTCAAGTAGTTACATCGACAACGGAGATGTGTGGATGTGGGATATCGTAGACAACACCTTTAAGGGTATGTTGAAAAACGATGGCTCTGTCCTTCTGGCATTTGACGAGTCTGTCATGATTTTGCATAAGCTGAAACTGATAAAACAGCTTGTCAAAGAATTTAAGAAGCAAGACCCGATTTCGTGGAAAACGGAATTCCTAAATCTGAGAGTAAAAGACTCTCTTTCTTCTTTCTTTACTTATACCATGCTGACAAACAACCAGAGGCTCAAACAGGTATTTCTTCCGAGAAAACCTTTGGATGTCCGGCAGAAAAAGAAAAATAAATATGCCATTAGCAGACAGGACGGCGAAATCAGAGTAATCGCAAATGACCTTGCATTTATTGCGGGTTCGAAAAACGATAACTCTGTGTATTCCTGTATAAGGGCACTGCCGGAAGCAACAACTCATAATGATGAGAATGGTGTTGTCGAAATCGTACAGGGCTATCGAAGACAGTATCCATACATTGAGTCAACTCAGCTAGGTGACAGTAAGAAACAGGCTCTTCGTATCAGACAGCTTTATGAAGATTTTGATGCGGATTACATCGTCATTGATACACGAAATGGCGGGGTTACTGTATTATATGCGCTCCAACAGATTATGTACGATGACGAGCGTGGTGTAGAGTATCG